>Ga0206917_1047_pt1 | contig 37269 bp, 30 predicted proteins | sample Alteio_BWOrgHeat_68_FD_152931 | JGI IMG/M metagenome (GOLD analysis project Ga0206917, IMG submission 152931) | Enriched cells from forest soil in Barre Woods Harvard Forest LTER site, Petersham, Massachusetts, United States -... | ecosystem: Environmental > Terrestrial > Soil > Temperate forest >...
TGACAGAAAAACGTTACGAAGACGCCGTTCGCCTGCTCAATAATTATCAAAAAGTAAAAGCAAGCCCACCTTATGTGAAACGCACAGGCCCCATTTTCCATCACGCCGAAGAACTTATTCACCACATCGAAACGAAAAAGAATTTTCCGACGATGAATAATCTGACTCAAAACAAGCAAGAAGAGATCCATCAAAAAACTTTGGAAAATTGGGAAGATCTGAAAATTTGTTTAAGGCGATTGCGAACTATCGAACGGGACATGTCTACTGAAGATGCGCGCAGTAGCATATGGGTTATCAAGGCTATTATCTTTTCTTTTGTTGTGAGTCTTTCAGTCTTTATTATCAGTGAGGGTTTTCGATCTTTTGGCGGAAGTTTTCTTGGTTTTATGAAAGACACATTTCAACTGGGCGCTGATTCAATTAGTTTCTTATTTTGAACTCTTCAAAGCGGCCTCTAAAACTGGAATTAAGAAACCCCCGGGCAAAACCTTTCCATTCACAAAAATAGTGGGCGTGCCTTGGAGATCAGCAGTATTTCCACGGTCAACTTCTAATTTTAATTCCTCAATCGTCGCAGGGTCTTTAAGACAAGTCATGAAACTGTCTTTTTCTAGGCCGATTTCTTGGGCTAGAGTACTTGCGCTATTATCATCCAAGCTTTCTTGATGAGCGAAAATCCAGTCATGGGCTTCGGTAAATTTATTTTGTTTCAACGCACAGAGGACGGCCCGCGCCATACTGCAGGCATGTTCATGCATTCCTCCTCGAGGATTACAACTCTTGTCTAACGGGTAATTCTGAAAATTAAAATGAACATCGCTACGATGGGCGTTCACAAAAGCGTGAAGGGAGGGGGCTGCCCTTCGACAGTGGGGGCATTCAAAATCGCTAAATTCCACGATTTGAAAACTCGCCGATGGATTTCCCTCTTGAGCTCCGCCAGAAATTTTAAAATCAACCTGTTTCCCGTCGTGCCAGTCATCGATATTTCTTTGAATCATTTTTTCAAAATCTGTCGAGGCTAAAATACTTTTTTCATACATTCCGGCGGCTAAAGCCGATCCTAAGGGAATAATGAGAAATAATATTAGAAAACCTCTCGTTCCTCCCGCTGAACTTGACTTCAAAAGGCCTCTTAAATCCTGACCTAACATAGAGAATGGCTTTGATGGGTTCATCTTCAGGGCGCTTAAAAAGAGAACGAAGGCCACCAGGTAGAGAGAGGCACACATCAGGCAAAAAGTTCGAAGAATGAATGTTGAAATAATCCCCATGACCACCGTGGCTAAAAAATTGCCCGAGGTGAGGTAGAGGAAGAATCGACTAATGACGGCTTTTTCAGATTCGCCAAAAGCTCGAATGCCTAAGAGTAAGAGCATCCCGACAAAAAGAATAAAAGCTTGAAGGAGCGCAACGGGAACACCCATTATTGTACTAAAAGAACTGGTGTTTACGGCGTCGCAATCGATAGTAGAACTTAGAGTACAAAAACTCTTAGCTTCACTCATCCCATAAATTAAATTGTAATGGTGGACGACCAAATAAGTAGAAACAATGATTCCGACAAGTGTGAAAACAAGAGCTGTCCAATTCCAACGTTGCATACACCCCATCAAATCTTAGGTCTGGGTTGGAAGTCAATTTAAACAATTGCTAAGGGAATTGCCAAATAGTCTTTAAACCTTTGGTCTAGAGGTGATCCTATAATGAAGGGGTTATTTGCGTTTTTGGCTTGTCCCACCTTAGAATTAAGCTATGTCACCTCGGGAGCAGCTTCTAAAAATGCAACGCATTATCTTAAGACAATTGAAGAGATCTGTTCATCGATTACAAGGCGACGCCCCTCCAGAAATTACGCGCTATTATCAAGCTTATAAAAAAGAATTCAAAAATTATCAAAAAATTTCAAATAAAATTGAGCTTCTTAATAGTGCCAGGCAAGCAGATATAGTTTTTGGAGCTGATTTCCACCCCTTCGCTCAAAGTCAAAGAACTCATCTTAGAATTTTAAGGGAACTCGTTAAAGATAAAAAACCCGTAGTTTTAGCTCTTGAAGCCATAGATTCAAAATTTCAAAATATTGTCGAAGCCTATTTAGATGAAGAAATCGACGATAAGGAATTTTTAAAAAAAATTAATTATTCTCAATCGTGGGGGTTCCCTTGGGAGAATTACAAAGTCCTTTTCGATTTTGCAAAAATTTACGACCTTCCTGTATACGGAATTAATCAAAGTGGCCTCGATAACCAAAAAAGAGATTTGGCTTTACGGGATTCTCATAGTGCCACCCAAATCGTTGCTTTGAGACGAAAATTTCCTCAAGCTCTTATTTATGTTGTCTATGGAGATCTTCACTTGGCGAGCTCCCACCTTCCAAAGTTAACGAGAAAATATTTGGGAAGGTCTGATCACACTCGCTTTCTCACCGTGTTTCAAGACTCAGAAACTCTTTATTGGAGATTGGCGAAAAGAAAATTAGAAGAAAGAGTCGACGTGCTTAAGCTTCGCACTGATGCCTATTGCGTTGTTAACTCCCCACCGTGGATCAAATGGCAGGCCTATCTTGATTTTTTAGAGCAGACAATCGACGAAGAAAATGAAGAGACATCTGATTATGAAGAAAATCTTCATCACTTTATAAAAGTCATTCAAAAGTTATGGAAGGTTGACCGCCATTTTACCGACTTTCACGCGTTTACCAAAGGGGATGTGCGGTTTGCACAACACGTCTCAAAAAATATAAATAAGAAAGATCTTAATAGGATTATGACTCTTGTCCGCCAAGAGAAATCGTTCTTCATTCCAAGTCCGGCCACATTTTATCTGCACTCTTCCGATGTGAATCATCTTGTTACCCTTGCGGGTCAATTCATACATTCCAAAATGAGACGAGACACCGAAGTTCATCTGAAATTCCCTCAAGACGTTCCACCAAGAGTATGGATCGAAGCTATTGGTTTTTTCGCGAGTAAACTTATCAATAATCGCCGTAAGCATTCTTTGCTCAAAGATCTTCCGACTCACCATCACGCGACTCTTATTGCTTTGGAGCAGAGGCTCCATGAACAAATGGCCTTGAAGACAAATAAGTCATTAAAACGCGTCCGTCAGACGCGATATCGCAAAGCCCAAGACTACTTTGAGGCGACACGAATCGTAGGGGCCATATTGGGAAATCGCATCTACACCGCTTTTCATAAAAACGATTTAGATTTTAAGACTCTTCATCGGTGGTTACGAACGCCGGTTAATAATAATCCCCGATTTTTAAATTTTTATGTTTCGATGCTTCGTGATCTGAAAGACGTTCAAGTTTTAGAACGTAGCAAAAATGAAAGGTTATAAGTAATGAGTCAGTCAAAGGTGTGGTACGTGGTGATGGACGGAAAAGCCGAAGGGCCCCACACAGAAGATGAGATCCGCGACAATCTTAAAGTTGGAAAGTTGAGTTACGCCGATCTTGTTTTTAAACCCGGGTTATCAAGGTGGGTCCCTGTGGCCGAGTGTAACGAGTTTGAAAGGCGAAATGATGAGGCCAATGCTGTAAGAGAATCAACGGCCAACCAGATTATGGTTCCAGAAACTGTCGAGTCGGCAGAAAAAGGTTGGATCATTCTCACGAAACAAAAAAATGAACAGGGGAAGAGTCACTACATTCAGAGTGGCCCCTTTACAACAAATCAAGTAAAGAGGAAATTAGAGAAGAGCGAACTCAAATACACCGATCACATCTGGTTTAAAGGATATAAATCATGGCAGGTGATTAACACCATTGCAGATTTTGAACGTCGCACTGACCCCGTTAAAGGCTCTACAGGAATTATTCCCAAAATGTCTGAAAGCAAACCGGCGTCAACCGAAATGGCCACAGTGGTTGCCCCGTCGAAAAGTTTTACCGCACCAGCGTCGATTGCATCATCGCCCCTTAGTACTCCCGCAAACCTTCAAGCCCATGTTTCAGCACCCATTCAAGAAGAAGCCAAAGACACAGACGAGGAAGATACGAGAAGTAATTTAGATAAATATTTGGCTCCAGCCCTAAGAAAAGGGAATCGCAGAAAATTAGCGATCGCTGGTGTCGGTACAATTTTTGGTCTCGCATTAACGTATGCCGCTATCAACGCCTACAAAGAAAACTCGAGCGATATTCGTAAAGTGGCAAGTGTAAAGAGTGTGGTCTCGCAACATGCAACAGCGGTCCCGGTGCCACCGAGCCCATCGACGGCACAAGCCATTAATCCCGAGCTAGAAAATCGCCCGGCTAAAAAGCCGAGTATCTTAAAGATCGTCGCTCTTAAGACCTCCAGTGAGCATCCCCAAGTGGTTTTAGAATCAGATTTGCCAGGGGGAACGGAGATCGATGTTCACGTAACGGCGAGGGCAGGTTCGATTCTCAAATACCCAACTTTTGAGATCTCAAAAAAGGTGACGGTGGTTTCGGGGCAGCTACCCTCCATTGATTTTTCAAAAGATCAATTGCCGTGGGGGGATTACGTACTTTCAGTAAATGGGGGAGATCTCTCTGTGACCACGCCATTTAGTGTTGGGGAGAGAAACACCGACTTTCAAAAACGCTTAAAGTCCTTTCAAGCCCAAGTAGCTTCACAGCGTAAAAAAGAGCGGGAGGGTGTCTCCGATGGCTATAATTTTGTGTCGCGAAGTTATGCTTCCCTTACCGCCCAGTACAAAAAGACAAAATCAACCTCTTCAAATGAAGCCAAAAAAAAATGGACCATTCTTTTAAGAAGCTGGCGCAAAGATTTTGAGCGACAGTCAGGTATTTTAAAACGGGTGGATGCTCAAAGTCGCAACTACTTTGTTTATCCCGACACTCTTCTAAAGCTTAAAGAGGTCGAAAAGCAACTTTGGGACGTGACTCAGTTGTACGATAAGAGTTTAAAAACCGGTCGGTCGATCGCTAGCGTGGATGATATGGATCAAACCTTTCAAGAAAACCTAAACGAATTAAGAAACTTCTTAAAAAAGACAAAATAAAAGGCCGACTGTAATGTCGGCCTTAATTCTTTACAAAGCCTAGAATTGAATTTAGTTAACGAATTCTTTAAATTCTTTTCCGGCTTTAAAGCGCGGAACTTTGCATGCTGGGATGTTAATTGAAGCACCCGTTTGTGGATTGCGACCTGTGCGTGCTTTTCTCTTCCCCCTGCTGAAAGTCCCAAAACCCACGAGTTTAACGTCGTCGCCCTTAGCTACTGTTTTTTTGATTGTCTCCAGTGCTTGATCCAAAATCTGTTCTGTTTGCGCTTTGGTGAGTTTGGTTTCAGTGGCAATTTTTTCGACGAGTTGGGCTTTGTTCATGGAAAATCCTCCGTAAGAAGTGTTGTTGTTATTGTTAGCGTGGAGTGTGAAGCTAATAACAAATGAAGATTCGGTCAAGGAATTTTTCAAGAGAAATTATTTTTTAAAACATTTTATATTTTTTTGGGCTACACTCAAAGCTTATGTTGACAAGAATGAAAACTATTTTATCCCGAGAGATAGCCCCCCAACTTCAAAATTGGTTGAAGGAGGAGGAGATCCTGGGGAGTTTGGAGTCGCCTAAAGATCCCAGCATGGGAGATTTGGCGCTCCCTTGTTTCTCCTTAGCAAAAGTATTAAAAAAAAATCCTGCCCAAATCACTCAAGAGCTTGCCAAATCAATAAAACTCCCTAAGGGTTTTAAAAGTGTGACTTCTGCCGGGGGATATCTCAACTTTTCCTTTGATGATTTATTCTGGGCCCATGTAGTTATTGATGAAATTCAAAATAAAAAAACTAAGATTGGTGATCAAAGTATTGGGCAGGGTCAAACTATCGTCGTTGACTATTCTTCACCAAATGTCGCTAAGCCCATGAGCATTGGCCATCTCCGTTCTACTGTCATTGGGCAATCCTTGGTTAATATTTTTAAGGCCGTGGGCTTTAAAACTATCGGAATTAACTATTTAGGTGATTGGGGCGTCCAATTTGGAAAATTAGCATGGGCCCATCTTAATAAATCCGAGCTTTTATCGAGAGTTAAAAAAATTCAAAACGAAATTCAATTTGATAAGGATCGTTGGGCAAAGCTCATTGAAGATGTTCAAAATAAGCCTGATACGTCCTTTGATTACCTTTATGCCTTATATGTCGTCTATCATGCCGCAGCAGAAGTTGATCAAGACTTAGAGGCCTTTGGCCGCGATTATTTTCTAAGACTTGAGAAGAGAGATCAAAGTGAGCTGACAAAGCAAATCGAAGATGCTTGGCAGAGATTTGTAAGTGCCTCCCTTCAAGAATACAATCGAGTTTATAGTTTATTGAAAACGAAACACGATCTGGTGCGGGGAGAGTCATTCCACGAGCCCGACCTTAAAGGTGTGGTGACAAAGTTAAAGACTCTGGGCCTTCTTAAAGAAAGCGAAGGGGCTCAGATTGTCGATCTTTCGCAATATGATATGCCTCCTTGTCTGATTACAAAATCAGATGGGGCGACCTTATATGCCACTCGCGACATTGCCGCCGCCAGTTATCGTCACGATACCTTAAAAGCCGATCGACTGGTTTATGTTGTGGGAGCTGAACAAAGTCTTCATTTCAAACAACTCTTTAAAGTTTTAGAACTTATGGGCTACTCGTGGGCCAAAGACTGCACCCATGTCCCCTTCGGTCTTTATCGATTTAAAGATGGGAAAATGTCGACAAGAAGAGGGAACGTGATTTTTCTTGAAGACGTTCTTGATCGAGCCATTGAGCTTGTGCGCGATATCGTCAAAGAAAAAAATCCTGATCTTAAAGATGCTGAAAGCGTAGCAAAAGCAGTCGGGACCGGGGCCGTCGTTTTTAATGACCTTATGAACGATCGTCAAAAAAATATTGATTTTGATTGGGATCGATTACTGGATTTTAATGGCGATACGGGGCCCTATGTTCAATATATTCATGTGAGATGTTGTAGCGTCATTGCCAAGTGGGGAAAACCCATTCCTCAAGATGCTAATCTTTCTCTCTTAAAAGAAAAGTTGGAGCGGGATCTTTTGCGCGTCCTAGGAAGATTTAACGATACGGTTTTAGTCGCCTACAATCAGCTTAAACCCAATTGGATAGCCCAATATTTACTCGATCTCGCCAAAGTCTTTAGCGCTTTTTATTACGAACACCGAATCTTAGAAGGGGATCCCGAACTTCAAAAAGCGCGAATCGCTCTTGTTGATTCGACTCGCACTGTTTTGCGCAAAGGTCTCGAACTCTTGGGAGTTCAAACCCCCGAGGCGATGTAAAGGCCGCAGGAGGTATGCCCTACGGAATCACATAAGTTGATGGATCAACTTTTTTAAATTCATTTTGAGGCGCACTGAGAAGATCGTTAAGAGCTTGGAAGGTTTTCATTTGAGCGGCCTTTGCGACAAACTCGGGCGCTCTAGTCGGGGAGTCGTAGTTGACTCTCATTTTTTTAAAAATATTTTCAATCTTCAAAGTGGATGTAAACCCGTTATCGGGGATAGCGTCTATATTGATGGAGTTTAAAAATTGCCGGCTCATAAGGGCTCGTCTGACAATTAAAGTGTAAAAGTCGAGCTCGGCCAAACTGAAATCGTTAAGGTTAACATCCCAAGATCGATTGACGAGGCCTGAATCCCAGAGCAATTGAAGCTTTCCCTTTTTCTCGAGGTGATTCAAAAATGCATAAGCCAAAAAAGGCATAAATGTAATTCGCTTTTTCATAAGCGCAATGGCGTCGTTCTTACTGACTTGAACGTAGTACATCCATTTGGGCATGGAGTTTGGATCCTGCGAAGGATTTTGATATTCGGCTAGAAGCCCATCTTGCAAAATGGTGAGCATTGAAATCGGAGTAAATCCTTTTTTGGCCCCTTGAAAATCTTGATCGGGGTAAATCTGATGGAGATTCGCAGCAAAGGCATAGAGATCTAAGGTGTTTGGAGAGAGTGGTTCAAGATCTTGCCAAAAATGTTTATTGGGCCCCCAGAAAACTTTTAGAAATTCAAAAAATTCTCGCACGGCCATTTCTTTTAAAGAATCAAGTTTGGCTTTATTGTCGGGGCCTTCGTCCTTCCAATTTTGGAATTCAAAGGCATAGAAATAGGCTGTGCCGCAGGCGAGTTTATCAGAGAGGGCATCAGAGTTAACGAGACAATTACGAGTGTCGTCTCTAAGTTTTCGAGCATCAACGGCTCTAAGCCCATAAAAGGTTGATTCAGATAGAGATTTTAGATCTTGGGAGTCCTTTGCCATGCCGTTCATGGTGTCAGCCATCTGATTGGTTTTATCGTGCATGTCATCTAAGTTGCTCGACATCGAACATGCCGTGAGAAAGAGATAACTTAGAAAAATTACATGAAAGTGCTTGAAACGGCTTTTAGTTTCCATTGTCCCGCCCCTAATGCGAAGTTAATCCAACAACGGCGAAATAGAGCAGGATTTGTGCCAGACCTCCGTCCTGATCTCTCCACGTCCAGTTAAAATTCCGGGCTAAACACCCGATGAGCTGGGTATGGCGCCAAGGATCGTTGTCATTTGGATCTTAGTTCTTCAAGTGTTTTGGATCGGGGTATATAGCCTCGCCTCAAAATATTTCGAACCCGCCGATCGCAGTCATTTTAAAATCGCGGCCCTTGAAAAGAAAATTCATCATGACGCCTTCATCATGGCGCAAATGCAAATCAATTTTGGCGAGTACAAAGATAGCGTAGCGGCAGCCGGCGTACGAATTAACGAAGATACAAAATGGACAGACACTCAGCGGGAAGTGGCCAGCGTTTTTGCAGATTCCAAATATAAGATCAAGCCTGAGCTGCAAATCTGGGGTAATCGGGAATTCGAAAAAGGAAAAAAATATTTTTTAGCGGGAAATTATCAAGAGGCCACTGAAGTTTTCGAAAGGTTTATAAAGAATAATTCCGAAAACTCAAATCTCCCCCAAGCGACCTATTTGCTAGGGGAGAGTTACGTTTACTTAAACGAAAATGAATCAGCACTAAGAACGATTGATCTTCTTATCACTCAATTCCCCGAAACCGAACTCGCCGGGTACGCGATGGTTCGTCTTGGAAAGATTTTTGATCAGCAATCTCGTCCCGAAGAAGCTGCCGAAATGTTCAATGTCGTCATCAATGAATATCCAAAATCTAATGCGGCCGTCCTTGCAAGGAAGAGCCTTAAAGAGCTCCCTCTATGAAAAAAATCATAGGCTTTTTTATCAGAGCTTTTATCGTTACCCTTTGTTTTATCGTCGATGTCAAAGTCCATGCCGACATTGTCGTTGAGGCGGTAAACGGACAAGTGGAAATAGAACATGACTCCCGCAACGTGGATGTTCAAACTTATGAAGGGTCAACTCGGTTTATTTTAGACGATAAGAAAGTTGGAGTTGAAAGAGGGAGTATTTTTTCTGTAGATAAAACTGGCGATGGGCAGCTTTCGAGCGGAAATATTTTTTTATCGGTTCCCCAAAAAAACGGTTCTTTTAAGATTCATACACCCCAGGCTGACGTAGAATTAGCGCAAGGGGATTTCTTTATCGAAGTCTCCGAAGGAAAAACTCAAGTGAGTGTTCTATCTGGATCTGCGGCCATTATCGATCGCGCCTTTAAAAAGAATTTTCAAATTTCTGCTGGATATTCGACTTGGCTAGGTGGTCTTTTAGCAACGGGCCAACATTCTCACCCTCTTCGACCCCAGGCCTGCGATCTTGACCGTATTATGGAAAAAATCAAGCCGCTCATGGGTTGGACTGAAAAAGAATTCCAAAGTCGAAGTAATGTAGTGACTCCCATTTGGAAAGATGCAGTTCTAAAAATTGCCGAAGATTCTCAAAGCGCCGTCGATAGTGATATTAAAACTCTTAAAGAAATTATGGCCAATGAACAAAAACGACAAGATAAAATAAATCGCGAACAGGCGGGCCTCCGTAAACTCTTCAGAGAGAAGACTGTAGGTGTGCCCGTTGGAAGTACAAAATCCCCATCGGAGTCAGATCGAGACCCAGCCAGCGATCTCGAATAAGCAAGTACTGCACATAGTGAAAAAGTGGAAAGATGACAACCTCATCGGTAAGAAGAATTTTTTGCGCCGCAATTATAAGGGATCTTCTTTTCTTTCCCTCTGGGGTCTTTGCGATCTCAAAAGCAGGTACGGGTTTTAGATCTTTATTGAGCCTGATAAGCCCCCACTGGAGGTTCATGACTAATCGCATAGTTAAAAAATCTTCTGCTTCAGAGGGGTCTAAATTCTGAATCTCCACACCTTGAGAGACCCTAAATGGTGTTTGCGCAGGACAGCTAAACCTTGAAAAAAAGACAATAAAACTTAAAAAAGAGAGGAAGATTTTCACGTCATATCCTTAAGATTTTTTCACATAAAGTAAAACCACTTCTCTACCCTTGTTTCAAGGCTCAATTTCCAGTGTGAAGTTGCGTCATTATTGTGGCATAACGTGTGCTCTAAAATGCGCATGGGGTGGATCTAAAAAAGATGTTCATTTTTTCATTGCTTTTTTTATGCATAGCAGGTCGTGCTGAGCTCGAAACGACGGCGACATTGCCACAGGGAACTTATAGTCCAAAATTTACTTTTGGCACCTATTCTGGCTTGGAAGAGAAATATAATTCAGTCGGCCTAGTTCAAGGTGTTGCGGCTCAATATCACATGAATTTATCGGGTAAAACTCTCGCCTCATTGAGTCCCCAGTTCAAAAAAATTGTTGATAACCTTAACAGTCTAGCTCCCGGCGAAAACATCGGAAATAATATGAGCGGAGGAACTCTCACTTTTAAGGCCGCTCCAAATATTGACTATTTTGTTCCAACCTTGAGTTATGGAATTAGTCCGAACCTTTCAATTGGTGTGGGAATTCCAATCGTTCATTTTAGAAATTCTCTTCAAGCCTACGCCCAAGGCAACGTTTCATTAGTGAGTCGGTTTTCCCATGCTCTTTCCACTGAGATGGATAAAGCGATGACTCAACTTGTTGCCGCCGCCAATAACCTTCAAGGTTCTGTAAATGGAATCTTAAGTACTCGCGGATACAAGCCCATTCAAAATGCCGACTTCGTTGCTCCCGGTGACTTGCAGATTTCCGCAATTTATAGGTATTTTACAAACGATCAATGGCGCCTGGCTTTACGGCCTTTCATTCAATTGCCGACGGGGCGACCTGATGATCCCGATGATCTCGTTGATATCGCAACAGGCGATCAACCGGCAATCGGACTCTACTCTATTCACGAGCTTCAACTTTCCAGGCGTTGGGCTTTGGTGAGTTCGGTTGGTTATCAATACAATATCGAAGATAGCTCCACTGTTCGGGTTCCCGTCGACGGAGACGATACTCTGCCGAGTCTTGATCGGGAAGAAACGGTAAGCCGGCGAACGGGCGATTCAATTTTTTTAGAGGGGGGAGTGAGTTATTCTCCCTATAGGCCTTTAGAAATTAAAATTGTTTATGATTTCACGGATAAAGACTCAGATTGGTTTCAAGGCGATCATCCCGATTGGAATTACAGCCTGCTCTCTGCGGATACCGGAAGTCAGATTCATCAAATCAGAGCCCAATTAGAATTTTCAACAGTTGATTATTATTTGCAAAAGTCTTTTTCGGTCCCCTTCAAACTTGGTTACGTCTTTGCTGACACGATCTACGCGGTCAATGCCCCTGACGATATTACAAATCAATTGTTTATGCGGATGTTTTTCTGATGAAGCGCTTGGGGGTAAAGGTCTGCATTTTACTTATGGCTTTTGGAATTTCGACAGCTTGTTCTCGTCATGCTATCGAGGTTGAACCTGAGGAAGTAAAAAAAGATTTTGGTCCCCGGCTACAAGACACTGATTTAAATTTAAAAAACGTAAACAGCCCCTTGAAGCCAGCTCAACTTTCGAAAGACAAGATTGTCTCGGTATCTTCTTCGGCTTGGTTTGATTTAGCTAATGAGCTTCTAGAAGGAAATAGTTCTGCAAGTTCTATGGGGGGCGATCTCGTCGATGAGTTTTATAAAATTCAGGAGTCTCATACGACGATGAGCGGGACAGTCAATCCACCTGGAAATCCATTTGCTGAGGCCGCTTATTGGTTTGCAAGACCGGTGATGACTAAAGCCTACGAGGATACACTTCTTAGTGCCGAGAGCAAAGTGGTGAGTTTAGCAAAAACCATTTCTGTACCGGTGTCTGATTTGGAAAAGTACCCCCCGCCGGAAATTGTTTTAGACAGAATGATTCAAAGCCTTACCCGCTTCAAAGAAGATCTCGCAGCGCAGAACGCTGATGACCAAGTCATAGCGGCCATTACTTCCGATATTGATACTCAGTTTACTCCTGACCTTGAAAACATGAGGAAAAGTGCAACCTTTGACCCGAAGGCTCCACTCATTAATAATTTGAGAAACTTAGAAGTAAGTCTGGCCAAGCTTCCTGAGCTTAGTGATTTCGACCGACAACATCTCTTGATGCAAGTTCGAATTGCGATTACGCTTACCGAAAAATGCGATCTTATAAAGAATTCCGATGATGCGCTCTCTTTTCTCGTCGATGTATGGCTCGCAAAAGAAATGCGAAGAAATTTTCCAGATCAACTGAAGAACGTTTTTTCTGGTTTAAGTGAAGCCGCGATTTTTTCTTTAGCCACGTTAAATCAAAGCCAAATTATTGAGGGTCCAAAATGGTCTTCGGTGAAAAATGAAATGGACACTCTCATTCTTCAAGATAGTTCACTGGTGGCGCTCTATTTGAAAAACAATGGCTTTGTTCTTGATCCAGGGACCTGGGCTTCTTTTCAACCCCACGCTGCAGATTTCGATAAACTTGTGGGTACTCCTGATATCAAATATTTCTCAAAGCTCGTAGCGAATATTCCTTCTGATAATCTGCCTGAGCAGAGGTATGCTCTCATTAGTAATTGGCTTGGTGTGCCCTATCGTATCGGAATTCCCGACGAGATAAAGGCGGTTTTTAGCACGCTTAATGAGCAGGACCTGCTTCTCCTTCAAAATAATAATTATTTGTTCTTACTCGCGAGACTCGATAAAACCATGGCGAAATACCGATACGGTTTAATCGACGCTTTAGATAAAAGAGGGCTCGATTATGTCAGACAACTCTTCTACGCCACGATCACGTCGGCTATAAAGGAGCGATTGGATTTAGCTCTTATTCCCATTGCTAAAGATTATTCCAATCAAATTTCAAATACCATTATCGAAGTTTTGGAAAAGAGAAGGGGAGATAGCGAAAAGGTATCGAAGGCCTCGTATAACGATTTTGGGCGCTACTACCTTGGAAAATTAATTTTTGGTGTGCAAGGCCTTAAAAAAGGAAACTCTCAAACAGAGGCCCAAGATAATTCCGTCATTAAAAAAGAAACTCTCCCCCTTATAGAAAAATCCCATGTTAATTTTGTGTTTAAAGATAATGGGTGGGGCCCATGCGAGAGTCCCAGTTCGAGCGACCCCTCTGTCTTGGGTCTGAGCCTTGGAGTGCTCGAAGATCGACTTCGTCGCAATCCAGAAAGGGCCGTGACTATTGAGTTTCAAACGATATCTAAAGTTCTCGCGATTTCTGGTTACCACGATGCAAAAAATAATCTTGTCGAAAGCTTCATGACCTCAATGACCCCTGGGCATGGGAGTGAATTGTTTAGCGTCGCTGATTATGATCCTGAGATTTCAGTTTTTGCGGTACCCGAAACCATTTCGATTAAAGAGAACTTCAAAATGTCAGAGGGCTCGAGAGCCCATCCCCAGGTAACCGTCGCCGGTCAAATGAGGCTTCTCTATGGATTTGCAAAAATTATGAAATTTTTAAAGCCATGGAACCCGAGCGAATACGATTCGGGGCTAGGAGCAATTAGAATTGACGAAGATAGGACGCTGATCCCGTTTAGCCGTAATGATTATTTTTTGTTAAGCACGGGTCTTGGAGCCTATATTTTAAAAAATATTCCTTTCAAAATGTTAGGTCTCGTTTCTCCAGAACATGCATTTATCGACGGCACAAAAATTAAAAACCCTTCGGAGGTTTCAGCGATCGCGGCTACGCTTTCTGATTATACACTTGACGGAATGTCTCATGTCGTGAGTGCGGAGAGTACTGCAGAGGCCATCTTGGCAATGTCAGAATTTTATGAAGAAATTAAAGACCTTCAGAAATCCACAGACCCGACGATTCAATCAAAAATAAAGGGCAGCGAATTTCACAGCTCCCAAGAGAATTTGCAAAAGATTATTTCAGGCCTCGTGCTCTTTGCAACAAACCAATTGAAATCGGACGATGGCGGGTTTTCTCATAGTTTTAATTTAGACAAAATGGCTCCCGTACCGGGCGAGCGCTATCTTTACGATCAGCTCATGATGGAAAAAGCTCTTCTGCGAGCGGGAGGGATTTTACAATCGGGCCTTATGATTTCCCGTGCGGAAGATAATTTGTTTTTTCTTAATTCCCATTTTTGGAATGAAGAGCTGGGCTTCTATGGGGCTTCTGAAAATGACTTGGCAGGTCGAGTTTCTCTCGTAGATGTAGCGCGCGCCATTCACAATATTAGCGTTATGAGCCTTCCCAGTGATCTGACTCGGGGCCCCAACGAGCATTCCCTGGAGCAAATGCAGCAGTTAAGGGAATTATGGTTGTCACGGTTTTTCGGAGAAGAGATCCGCAAACTCCCTCCTATTCTCCAGGTTTCAGAGTTTTCCCTTTGACTTAGCTAGCCCCTCGCGTATCCTTAACATCTGAAAAATGCTTTATTTAATCCTATATAAGGAGGACATCGTGCGTTCACTTTCTTTTGGAATTTCTTCGGCTCTTTTTGTTGGAGCTTTTGTAATGTCTGGCTGTACTAAACCCCAAACGGCAACCGATAACGAAGGCAGTGCTGTTTATGCCGTTGTTAATGGACAAGAAGTAAAAGGTAAAGATGTACAAGATAAAATCAAAAGTGAATTAACAGAACTTAAGCGTAACGAGTATGAAATTAAAAAACGCGCGACCGACGAAGTTATTCAGCAAAAACTTGTTGAAGACGAAGCCAAAAAACAAGGCACAACAGTAGATAAGCTGTTTGCTCAATTTGAAAACATGAAAGACCAAGAAGTTTCTAAAGATGAAATCGCTGCTTTCTTGAAGGCGCGTAACATCGATGAGAAAAAATTGACCAAGCAAGAAAAAGATTCGGTTCCTCAAATTGTAAAGATGCAACGAGTTTATGAGGCACGCCAAAAATACATCACCGATCTTCGATCAAAAGCCAATGTGCAATACAAGCTCACTAAACCCGAAGAGCCAAAATTTGACGTGGCTGTGGGTTCTGGAACTCCAATGGGCCCTACGACTGCTAAAGTGACTATTGTCGAGTTCAGCGATTTTCAATGCCCGTTTTGTTCACGGGGCCGTCAAAGGGTAGATGAAATTAAACAAAAATACGGAGATAAAGTTAAAATCTATTTCCGCAACTTTCCTTTAGAGCAAATCCATCCCCAAGCTTTTCACGCCGCTGAAGCTGCAGCATGCGCTTTAGAACAAGGCAAGTTTTGGGATTATCACAATCAACTCTTTGATCACCAAGATATGTATCGAGAAAAAGACATTGCTAAGAACGTAGATAAAAACTTTGAAAAGTTAGCAACAGCGGCCAATCTTGATGCCAAGGCTTTTGCTGAATGTTTGAAGTCTGGAAAGCACACGGCCGAAATTCGTCATGATATGGAAGAAGCGCAGAAATACGGCGTAAACAGTACGCCCACCTTCTTTGTCAATGGTCGAGCCATCCGTGGTGCTCAGCCTATTGAAGCGTTCTCTGAAGCGATTGACGAAGAGCTTTCTAAGAATTAATGAACTTTCGAAGTCCTCACGAAATCTTCGATTTCGTGAGGCAACAAGGGAGACGAGGTCTTCTTCGTAGCGAAGGTCTAGTTCTCCCGCGTTAGTTTTCCTGAACTACAAACAAAAGAGCTACCCAGACCATCGTCGGTCCAGATGGCTCTTTGTTTTTAAATATTTGATATTTCTGATACAATAATTTGTAAGAACTAGGTCTTACATACTCTCATGGAGGAGAGATGAGCGTTGATTCAGTAGATCGCTCCAATCAAATGGATTATCGCCGGCAAGCGGACGATCACGAAAGTGAACTCGCGGCCCGTCATCGTAAAGAACTTGCTGATATTTCAAAGAGACATCAAAGAGATATAGAGAAGATTCGTAAAGAATATAACGATGCCATGAGTGATCTTCGGCATGGTACCTCTGAGGCACTTTCAGACCGCGACCGTCGTCATATAAAAGATGTTCAAGGCATTCAGGAAATAAATCGCAAGCGATTAACTCAAGTCAAAGGCGAAGACGAAGAGAAATTTGATCGGACAAAGGATACCCTCCAAGGGGAAATTGCTCGCACGAAAGCCAAAGATGAATACGACCAAAATCGTTTGACTAAAGAATTTGACACGGAAGTCGCTAAGAAGAACCAAGAAGAAAGCGATTTGGAAAAGCAATTCCGCGAGGGAAGCCATGAGGCTTACGAGACCCAAGCTGAGCGGCTTAATACTAAAGATGAAAAAGACAAAGAATTTCTCTGGGATCAGATTCATCAAAATAAATCAAAGAGTGATCGCGAATTAACTGAGACAAGAAAAGATCGCGATCAAAAGGTTGCCAATCTGAAAATGCGAATGGAAGATCAGCGCATGGCTCTTAGCGAACGCTACAAAGACGATGTTAAGCGTGAGCAAGATCGTTACAATGGTCATCTTGCCAACATGAGAGAAGGCTTTGCTGAAGAAATTGGTCAAAATAAAGATAAGTTTAGAAATAAAGCTGAAGACCTTTCAGATGAATATGCAAAAAATTACGACAAACTTAAAGACAGCACTAACGACAGAGTCGATAAACAAGTCGCCAGCGTGAGAAGAGAAAATCAAGCCCTTCAAGATAAAGTCGTCATGACAAAAGAAAAGGATAAAATCGAAAACTCAATCGAAAACGACCATCTTGTTGGAGAATACCAAAACAGAGAGGATGAGCTTGAGTTTCGCCGAGAGAAATCAGCTGAGTTGGCACATAAAGAAAAATCTAAAGATCTCTACACTCTCCAAAAACAACACGACCGATTTACAGAAAAAAGAACTCAAGATTTTGCCAATAAATATAACGACCTAAAAATTCAGAGTGATACAAATTTAGATCAAAAGGTGGGTCAAGCTTATAGGGAGAGGGATCTTAATAAAATCCAAACAGATCTCCAGAAAAAACGTGTTATTGAGACCTACGCAGACAAAACCAATGATCAGGCCGAGTTTTATGACGACGCTATAGATGGAAAGCAAAAGAATTACGAAAGACTTCTCTCTGAGCAGCGGGCTGCCACCGAAAAGAATAAAAACGAAGACTTAAACAGTTTACAAAATCAGTTGGCCAAAGAAAATGTGGCCCATCAAGAGAAATTGGTCAACACAGTCAGTTCTTACGAAAAAGATATTAACCAGATGCGAAATGACTATGAAAAGAAACTAAGACATCAAGCTGATCTTTTTAGAGACCAAACGGATAAACAAGTTAAGGCTATGCAGGTGGATCGGGAAGCCAGCGAGGCAAAGTTACAAGCGAGGCTAAGTCAAACCAAAGAATTTTATGAGCGAGAGATGGATCAGCTTCGAAAAAGACAAGTTGTCGAGCGCCAAGAGCTCGCCATGAAAAAAAATTCGTGACTCTATGAGCATTAACTCGTAAGTTAGACCCCATGATAGCAGATCGTCGAACCAAAATTGTCGGAACCATCGGCCCCGCAACCAGTTCCCCTGAAATGTTAGCCAAGATCGTTGAAGCAGGTCTCAATGTGGCAAGGCTTAATTTCAGTCACGGAACCCACGAAGATCACGATAAAGTGATTACGGAGCTTCGGCGCATTTCTAAAGAACAAAATGCTCCAATAGCTCTTCTTCAAGATCTCCAAGGGCCAAAAATTCGAATCTCTAAGGTAAAAAACGGAAGTATAATTCTTAAGGATGATCAAAAAATTACCATAACCACAAAAAAGCTCTTGGGCGACGAAAAGACCTTATCAACTGATTTTATGTCCCTTCCCCAAGACGTTAAAGCTGGAACTCATATCCTCCTTGATGATGGCAATTTAGAATTTGTCGTTGATCGAGTTGAAGGTGACGATGTTTTTTGCACAGTCATTACGGGTGGTGAACTCAAAGACAATAAGGGCATGAATTTGCCAGGGGCAAGGCTTACTGTTGATGCCCTCACTGAAAAAGATAGAATCGATTTAGATTTTGGACTTTCTCGGGGCGTGGACTACGTTGCCTTAAGTTTTGTGAGAAGCCCTCAAGATATCAGACAACTTCGAGAAATTATTGAGTCAAAGGCTAAGGGCACAAAGATCATAGCCAAAATTGAAAAAATGGAGGCCCTGGATAATTTAGAAGAGATTATCGCTCTTTCTGATGGCGTGATGGTGGCCCGAGGGGATTTGGCTGTAGAAATTGGCCAGAGCCTTTTACCAGGTAAGCAAAAAAATATTATTAGACTTTGTAATTTACTAGGTAAACCCGTCATTACGGCCACACAAATGCTTGATTCTATGATCACCCATCCTAGGCCCACTCGAGCAGAGGTCACTGATATTGCCAATGCTGTGCTCGATGGAACCGATGCGGTTATGTTGTCAGCAGAGACGGCCAGCGGAAAATATCCCGTGCGCTGTATTGAGACCATGGATGAAATTATCCGTGAAGTTGAACGTTCCGACGTTCGTTACTATAATATGAACTTGGCCGATGGTTTTCTTACGGTGGCCGAGGCCATTGCGGAGAGTGCCTGTCTTTCTGCCATGAAGCTTAAAGCCAGTGCTATAGTGTGTCTGACGACTTCGGGTAAAACAGCGACTTTGATTTCTCGATTCAGGCCAAAAGCCAAAATTGTTGCCGTCACTCACATTATCTCCACTCTTAATCGATTAGAATTAGTATGGGGTATTCAAGGAATTCCCATTGAGCCCTATACGGATACCGATGCGGTCATGAAAGCCATTGAGAAATATTTAATTGATTACGGGATCTGCAAAGTCGGAGACAAAGTTGTTCTTACCATGGGCCTCCCTGTAATGGAGCGGGGAACCACAAACAGCGTGCGGGTCTATACGATTAAGGATATGGTCCCTTCGAAAATTAGCCCCCACGATTTTCCCTTGCGTTGCCGCCCCAAAGAGATTTAATCATTCTTAGGTGGAAGAGAAAAAAATAGGTTTAAAATCTGATGTTCTGGGTCTTCTTGGAGCAGCAACCTTAGGGGTTGTTTTTCTTTCTCCCGCGATGACCCTCTATGGGCTTTTTGGTCCTACTTTTTTGTCATCGGGAAGTGCCGCACCCTTGGCCTTTGTTTTCGCTTTGATCGCAACCCTTCCAACGGCAAGTAGCTATGCTCTTTTGTCCCGAGACTATCCCTCTTCGGGAAGTGCCGCTGATTGGGCTACCCGTGCCATTGGTGATAAAGTTGGAATATGGACGGGTTGGGTCGTCTTTCTCTATTATTTCACAAATTTTATAATTCAACCGGTGGCCCTGGGGCTTTTCTTTGGCGATTTGCTCAGTGCTCTCGAGATGACCTCAAATATGGCCCACGTCTTTGGTTTTTTTCTTGGGGTTGTCGTGTGCCTGGCTTGGCCTGCCTGGCTTGTTTACCGAGGTATCTCCGTATCAACAAAATCGGCTCTGGCATTTCTGTTATTTGAAACGATCATTGTTTTAGCTCTTTGTGGGACAATTCTTGTTTTAGCCCCCCATCGTGGGACTCCGCTCAATCTCACGGGCTTTTCTTTCAAAGGCTCAGTGGGGGGAGTACCGGGCCTCTTTAGTGCGATGATTTTTGCGATGCTGGGATTTTGCGGGTTTGATGTTGTGAGCACAGTGGCTGAAGAAACCAAAATGGCAAAAAAATTAATTCCTCAAGCCACCATTTTATGTCTGGTTGTTTTTGCTTCATTTATTATTGTGGGAGTTTGGGCTCTGACTTTTGGGGGTAACGCCAGTCATCTTCGAGAAGTCGCTGAAAGTGGCCGCATGCCCATTACGGATATTGCAGCCTCTTTTTGGGGCCGGGGTTCGGTCCTTGTCACGTTGACTGGAATTTCTGCAACTTTTGGTTTAGCTATAGTGACTGCCGTGGGTGCCAGTCGTATTCTCTTTTCAATGGGAAGAAATGGGCACACCTCAAAAGTTTTTTCAGAACTTCATCCTACTTACCGCGTTCCGTGGAAGAGTCTCCATGTCATTTTCGCCGGGGGGCTTATCGGATCCCTCATTGCTTATTTTTCCATGGGAGCTTATAATTCCTATGTGTGGTGGGCGACGACCTCCACATTTTTTGCTATGGTGACCTATTTGTTTGTCAATTTTGCTGTTCTTGTTCTATTTCGAAAAAAAATATTTCAATCCTTTGGGGGATTTTTTCTTTATGGAGCAATTCCTGTGTTTGGAATTGTCGCCGATATTTACCTCGTCATAGAGTCTTTTTTTATAGAACTTTGGAACGGAAATTGGGCCACAGGTAAGAGTATCGTTATTTTTGATACTGTGTGTGCAATCACAGCTCTTGTTTTGACATTCAGAGTGAAAAAATCGGTGCCGCTCGTTTCTCAAGAGTTGTATGTTCCAATGGATAAAATACAAACCTGACCATTTTTTCAACATCACAAATGAGATCAAAGTAAAGATAGGTTCAATTCGACTTGGAATACCAATTGCACAATGGGAAGACCGGTTCAGTAAATTTATATCCCTTGGAGGATTTTGTAGTTATGAAATCACTGATTTTATTTTCGCTTTTGTTTGCAAGCCTGGCTGCCCACTCTGACGTTAATCCTGTTTATAGTGCTATGGCGGCTACGGTTTTAGCTGTCCCCAATGTTCTTGTTCTTGATGATGCGTCCAACGTCAATTTCACAAAGTATTCTAATGGTAGTGGATTGACTGTAACCTATCAACTTGTGGGTGAAAGTGAATCTGCGGTTTCAAGTTATCTCAGTCATTGGGGCTTAGTTATAGAAAATAAAGGTGGCGTTTTCGCCGTTAGCAACCGAAGCAAAGGTGGATTAAGCATTTCAGATTGTAATATCGCAACCTTGAACGGGAGAATTACTAAACTTAAAGGCGTTTGCGTTAATGAAATCGATGTCTCTCTTCCTGACGGGTACGTTGGCCTTATCCAAAGCGATGGAAAGACCATCTTAATCCAAAATAACAACGCTCAACAGAGTGTTGCCCCTGCTCCTCAGTACAACCTTATCACTCCGACTATGGTTCAAATCCTCACTGATCAATTGAAGGGTGCCCACTTTGAATCAGATCAGATCGTCGTCTTAAGGAATTTTACAGAGCTCACATTGAAACCCGCCGGTCTTTCTATCGATGGGGCGCAGATCGTTAAAATATTCTCAGCCTTTGATTTCGACGACGGAAAACTTGATACCTTAAAAGCTTTCAAACCCTATATCGTTAACCTGCTCCCAAACTACGGAGCCATCATTGACTCTTTAACCTTTGATCCGTCAAAGAAAGAAGCTCAGCAGATCCTCCTTGGTAACTAAAGTCCAAGAACATTCCCATTTTGATGGGCTGTTAGGATTTTCGAGAGGTTCAAATAGCATGAAGGATGCAAAGAAGATCTGTGGAATAATTCGATTGCGTAGAGGGTCAGGGGTGAATTATCACGGATCTTCATACCGTAGGAGTAAAGCCTCCTGCTTTTTACTCCACAAAACGCGACCCTCCGTGGTCGCGCCGGAGGCCGAGGCAGGAGCCTCGGTTTTGTGGAGTCAAAAACAAGGATGTTTTACCTGAAAAATAAAAAAGGCCTTACTTTCGTGAGTTCTCCAACAGATTTGCTTCACCACTTAAAAGGTATTGGCGTTAAAGTTCGACGATTTTATAGGCAAGGCGTGTAAGAATTTTATTCTTAAGCCTGGTTAAGCTCTTTTACTCAACAGGTTTCGAGGGCTTACCGGGCGCACGTTTTGCAAAGGCTAGAGCTGGAAATGAAATGGAGGGCTTTAGCCGTGAAGAAGAATTTTGCCTTAATTTTAGGCCTTATATGTATTGCAGTTTCAGCAGTGACCCTTTTCTCAGTTCTCAGCCATGGTGACTCAGCCATAAGTACTTTTACATTTCTCGATAGTAGCGACGGCACGACATCGTGGGTCACCGATGCCTCCATCTCGAGCAGTAACGCTAATGTACTGAAACTTGAGATTTCAACTGTCACTGTTCCAAGAGTGGGCCCGATTTCAGAAATCTTTATTCAGTTCGCAGATCAATACGAAGCTTCTGTAGCGAGGGATCTTTTCTCGAAACAAGAAATGGACTTAGCCGCTTCTTATGTTCGCTTTTCGACGGGCACAAAATATCAAGTGGTGCCCTTTGTTAATGCTGAAAGCAAAGCTGACGGAGATAAAATTCCCCAGGCTCCTCTTCTTTTTCCTGACAAAGTCTACGTGACTCAAGGGAACAATGCGCGGACTCTGCAAGAAGTTGTTTCAAAACAGGTTCGACTAAATCAGATTAATCAGGGAATATACGTTGGTGCTTACGGAAAAATGATGTGGACTATTGATGGTATTCTCTGTCGTGGAAAAATTAACGAGAAGAACCCCTGTCATAACCACGAGCCCATCGTTAAGTAAGGTTCAACGATTTCTTTCTAATTCTTGAATTCGTGCGTTGGCCCGGCGTAAGTGTTCGTTAATGGCTTTGACAAGAGCTTGAATCCAGTTTGGTAGGGCGTCGAATTGTGATTCAAGGGCCTTATAGGGTAATTCCAAAACTTCAGAAGACACTTTAGCTTTTACAGATGCTGATCTGGGCTTGCGGTCAAAGTAGGCCATTTCGCCGACAACCTCATCGGGGCCGACCTCTGCTAAAACTATTTCTCTTCCCTCGCCTTGAAAGACAGTGAGCCTTCCAGTTTTTACGATGTACATGCTTTGGGAAAGATCACCCTCTTTAAAAAGAATCTCACCTTGGGCTAACTTTTTAAGTTCGGCCATTTTTTAAACCTTCACTGGTTTGAGTTTAGGGCTAATTATCAATTTAGCCTCTGTTTCATCTTGAATTTGTTCCACCGTAAGATCGGGAGCATGCTCTGTTAACATCAGGCCCTCTTTTGTGACTTCCATTACGCCCATATCTGTCACGATAAGATCGACAACCCCGATTCCCGTAAGGGGAAGGGTGCACATCTTTAAAACCTTTTTCTCATTATTTTTTTTATCACAATGTTGCATGGCTACGATAACGCGTTTTGCGCCGGCAACAAGATCCATGGCTCCGCCCATTCCCTTGACCATTTTCCCGGGGATCATCCAGTTTGCAATATTTCCTTTTTCATCGACCTGCATAGCTCCAAGCACCGTGAGATCGATGTGGCCCCCTCGAATCATGGCGAATGAATCAGCTGACGAGAAATAACTAGCTCCAGGCAAAACAGTAACTGTTTGTTTACCAGCATTGATAAGATCAGCATCGAGTTCATTTTCTTTTGGAAATGGCCCAAGGCCTAAAATTCCATTTTCTGATTGTAAAACAATATCAATGCCCGGGGGAATGTGATTGGCCACAAGAGTTGGCATTCCAATGCCAAGATTAACTGTGTAACCATCTTTTAATTCTTGGGCGATACGTTTGACAATCTGATCTCGCGATAGGCTCATACTGACACCGTCTTGTTCTCAATTCTCTTTTCATAACTTGCCCCTTGAATAATTCTTTTTATAAAAATCCCTGGGGTATGGATTGTGTCTGGGTCTAAACTTCCTACGGGAACAATTTCTTCAACCTCCGCAATGGTCACTTTTGCGGCGGTAGCCATCATGGGGTTAAAATTTCTCGTGGTCTTTCGATAAACTAAATTTCCGTAAGCATCGCCTTTCCAGGCCTTGATGAGGGCAAAGTCAGCTTTAAGGGCGCGCTCTAAAATATATTTCCTCCCATCGAATTCTTTTTCGTCTTTGCCCACGGCAACGAGAGTTCCAACTCCCGTCGGAGTATAGAATGCGGGGATTCCGGCCCCTCCTGCACGAATTCTCTCGGAAAATGTCCCTTGGGGAACGAGCTCAACCTCTAACTCGCCAGAGAGAAATTGTTTTTCAAAAATATCATTTTCGCCAACGTAACTTGCGATCATTTTCTTAATTTGTTTATTAGCCATGCATATTCCAAGACCAAAATCTCTCACTCCTGCGTTATTCGAAATGCAGGTGAGATTTTTTGTGCCCTTTTCTCTTAAAGCGGCAATGAGATTTTCTGGAATTCCACAAAGACCAAAACCGCCAACCATTAAAGTGGCCCCGTCGAAAATATCGGCAATGGCCTCTTTTGGGTTTTTAAAAATCTTTTTTGTGTTCATATTAATTCTACGATGACGGCCGAAGCTTCGCCGCCCCCGATGCAAATACTTACCATCCCGCGCTTTGCTTTTTGATGGATCATACTATTAATCAGAGTTGTCATGATTCTTGCGCCGCTGGCTCCGATGGGGTGCCCGAGAGCGATAGCTCCGCCCCAAGAGTTAACCCGTTTATGATCTAGATTGAGTTCTTTAATGGCGGCCAAAGCAACGACCGCAAAGGCTTCGTTAATTTCAAAGAGATCAATATCTCTGAGATTTAAACCCGTTTTTTGAAGAACGGCATTCATGGCTTTTACGGGAGCCGTCGTAAACCACTCGGGAGCTTGAGCCGCGGAAGCTTGGCCCAAAATTCTAACCAAGGGTTTTAGGCCCAGTGATTTTGCTTTTTGTTCCGACATGACAACGAGGGCTGCACCGCCATCGTTAATTGCACTAGCATTGGCAGCGGTAACGGTCCCTGTTTTTTCAAAAGCAGGTTTAAGGGTTGGTATTTTTTCAAACTTCACCTTTAGAGGCTGTTCATCGTCTTTAAAAAGTGTCGCCTCTTTTGCGCCTGCAAGTTGGACTTCAACGGGAACAATTTCGTTTTTGAAATAACCTTCTTTTGTCGCAAAGAGGGCCCGTTTGTAACTCTCGGTGGCGTAGGCGTCTTGTTCTTCTCGAGAGAAATGCATTTCACGAGCACACAATTCGGCAGCGCTCCCCATATGGTAGTTATTATAAACATCCCATAAACCGTCTTTAATCATGCTGTCGGTGGTTTGAAAATTTCCCATTTTATAGCCGCTTCGAGATTTTTCAAGAAGGTGGGGAGTCAGGGACATATTCTCCTGCCCACCAGCCACGACAATTTCGGCGTCTCCGGCGAGAATAGCTTGACTTGCGAGCATCACGGCTTTGAGACCGCTTCCACAAACTTTATTTATAGTCATACAGGGAACTGAATTTGGAATTTCAGCAAAAATCGAAGCCTGCCTTGCGGGAGCTTGACCCACGCCAGCGGTGAGAACATTCCCCATAATGACTTCAGAGATTTGTTCTTTTTGAATTCCTGCTTTTTTTATGGCCTCAGTTATTGCAAAACTTCCTAGTTTTGGTGCTGGGATTTGAGAAAGACTTCCCATAAAAGACCCGATGGGAGTGCGAGCGAAGCTGACGATAACAACAGACATAGAGAAATCCTCCTAATAATAGAGTGAAAATAGAGTTTATCACCTTGATAAATTTGTCAAATTTTCCCTATACTAAGTCCATGAGAAATGACGAGACGCATTCTTTAGAAAAGTTGATAGTTGGAATTTTTATTCTGGGTTCATTTTTAGGAGTCTTCCCTTTGCCCGATTTAGCAATGGCTAAGGGCCCGGTTGTTTCTGAAGTGCCCCAAGAAATTCCACGGGGCCAAGCGAAGAGACTTTTTATTGTAGGCTATCAAGGTTCTGTGATCGTCACGGCGGGTAAGAGCGATAATGTCAGTGTCAAAGCTCTGAAGTATGGCGACGGAGAAGATTCTGCCGTTACTGCTAGTTTTTTAAATCAATTTGCCGTTCGCGCCGTGAATAGTGGCGATACTGTAGAAATTCGAGCCTTTCCAGCAGGGTCGAATACGGAGTGGTCGCGGTGGGTCCAAGGGCGCCATGCGCCCGAAGTAAAGCTTGAAATTGTTGCCCCTCCCGGAATGAGTTTAGAAATTTTTTGGACAAGAGGAGATATTAAGGTTGCCCAATGGAAAGCTCCTGTTTTTATCACAAATCAAGATGGCCATATCACCGTCGAAAATGATTCTAGCGATTTAACTGCAAGAACGATGTTTGGGAGCTTGAAGGTTGACAACATCAAAGGCAACGTGAGTATTGAAAATTTCGCCAGTCAGTTATTTATCACAGATATCACCGGCCATGCCCGAGTGAGAACATTTTCCGGGGATACTCATCTTAAGAAAATCGTTGGCCCCACAGTTATTTCATCACAAAAAGGGGCTGTGACCACCGTTGACACTCTTGGGGGAATGGACATTCAAAGCGGAGTGGCTCCTTTTCATATTCTGGATCACAAAGGCTCCCTTATAGGGCATTCCGATGGGGGTTCTGTGAGTGCCAACATTAAAGGGCCCGTTGATGTGCGTTTGATTAGTCTTTCAGGTCCATTGACAGTGAGTGTGAGCCACGAAAGTTCTGCATCGGTGAATTTATCAACGAAGGGGCAGCTCAATGCTCCAAAGGATTTAGAAAAGAAAAGTGGCCCCGATGCTAAAATTATCTCAGGCCAACTCTCGGGAAATCAACCAGGTCATCTTAAACTGAGTTCTGATACGGGTGATTTAAACCTCAAGGTGCTTTAAAACCCAAGGACTGTGACAGTTCACCTGCTAGTGCTAAACTGAGCGTTACAATCTCAAAAAATCCCTTTACAAATAGGACCTATAGCAACTAGGGTCGAACCATCCGGAGGATTTGTTTTCGATGAAAAAAACAGCAAAGAAAGCGGCTAAAAAGGTCGCAAAAGCTAAGTCAGTCCCTAAAAAAGTGGCTAAGAAGGGGCTAAAGGCAGCTCCCAAAGCTAAAAAGCCAGTCAAACTCGTGGCTAAGGCTCCTTTAAAGTCTGAAAAAGCCGTTAAATCAGCTAAAAATGATCTTCAGAATAAAGCTCTCAAACCTGGAAAACTAACTAAAGAGGCGGCCATTGCGGCCAAAGCCCTTAAGAAAGGCCACGCTGCAATTCAAGAGATCCTTGAAGCGGCTAAAGAAGAGGCCGAAGTTATTCTTACAAATGCCGACGGTAAGCAGTATTGCCGGGTCCATGATTGTGATAACGAAGCCACCACCGAAGGGCATTGCCGCTATCATTATCTAGCCCTCTGGCGTCGAAACAAGGTCAAAGCTAAGATCCTCCAGGGCGGAAAACTTGATAAATATATTGAAGATTTAACTGCAAAGTATCCTGATAAGTATCTAGAAATGCTAAGAAAAGATCTAGCATCAGAAAAAGACTTCAATCTCATCGTTGCGGAAATGGATGTCGAGGATTCTGGCGATGAAGAAAATAATGAAGAGGAAGCCAGTCGATTTATCGAAGAAGTTCGGGGTGGAATTACCACCCCTGACGATGACGACGGTGGGTTCTAATTTTCGCTATTTTTGAGTAATTCGTTGGCCTGGGCCTCAAGATCAGAGTTTTCCGTAGAGGTCTGAAGGTAGACCGCTTTCCCATCCAGCTTGAATTCAGTCCAAATCTTAGGGAGCTCGATTTCCCCATCAGCTTTAAAGTATTGGTCAATCATGGCTCCTAGCCCATCTAAAGCGAGATAGATCTGATCCATGATGTTTTTCGTCTTCATGGAATAGATGACGCTGGCTTCAAAGTTGAATTGGGTCAGAGCTTTTTTCCCTCGAAAACCGATTCTTAGAAGGACTTCTTCGTTGTAAATAAAGCCCTCAACAAGAACCTCTTTGTCTTTGAGATATTTCTTAAAATTCTTTTGGATGACGTCCTTTACCATTTTGACGTAATCAATGGGAAAGTCGGTCTTTTTGAATGACGTTTTAAGTCGTGGTTCAAACATGTTTTAAGTCTGCCAGCGTTGACTTTATTTGTCTAGAGTCCTATAAATCATCCATGAAAAGCTTGAACAATCATTCAATCGGCCGTGGCGACGGGGTGTATATATCAACCTACGGTTGCCAGATGAATGAACACGATACTGAACGCATGTTTTCCCTCCTCGAAGCCCATCAATTTGCTCAAGTCATGACCCCAGAAGAGGCTTCCGTGGTCATTATTAATTCGTGCTCGGTTCGGGAAAAACCAGTCCATAAAGTTCTAAGCGAAATTGGGACATTGAGACCTTTGAAGTTAAAAAACCCAGCCTTAAAAATTGGGGTTGGTGGATGCGTCGGTCAGCAAGAGGGGAAGAACCTTTTAGCTAAGAACAAGCTCTTAGATTTCGTTTTTGGCACAAGCACCATCGATCTTCTTCCAGAAATTCTTCGCCAAGTTCGTGACGAACAAAAGCGTGGCGTTTGGACGGCCATGAATCACAAAGAAACCTATTCAATTGATACACTGGTGAGAAATCCAAAAATCTCAAGCTTTGTGACCATTACTAAGGGCTGTGATAATTTTTGTTCCTTTTGTATCGTTCCGTTTACGCGAGGGCGTGAAAAAAGTCGCCTGCTTTCAGAACTTGTGACCGATATTAAAAATCTGGTCTCAAGGGGAGTTAAAGAAATTACTTTGCTCGGGCAAAACGTCAATTCCTATTCAAGTCCCGATGGCTCGGGCGGGTTTACCGATCTTTTGCGAGCCATTTGTGATGGAACAGATATTTCTCGTATTAGATTTATGACGAGTCATCCGAAGGATTTTAATGACGAGGTCATTGACGTCTTAGTTAAGTATCAATCAAAACTCGGTCATTATTTGCATCTCCCGGTGCAGTCGGGTTCTTCAAGAATTTTAGAACGCATGAATCGCGGATACACCCGAGAAGAATATGTCGAAAAAGTTCAGAAATTAAAAAAGGCTTTACCTGAGATTTCACTCTCGACTGACATCATCGTCGGATTTCCTGGAGAGACTGACGAAGACTTCGACCAAACTCTTTCAATGTTGGAAGAAATCCGCTATGAAAATGTGTACGGATTTAAATATAGCCCGAGACCTTTTACTAAAGCTTTGAAATTTGAAGATCACTTGAGTGAAGAAGAAAAAGATCGACGTTTGCAAAAGCTCATCGACTTTCAAGATACCTTGGGCCCCGAAATGTGCATAAAATATGATGGGAAGACCTTACCCGTCTTAGTTGAAGGGCCTTCGAGAACAAAAAAAGAAGTTTTAACGGGAAGAACCACCCACAACAAGGTCATTAATTTTATTGGTTCAGAAAATTTAATTGGAAGTGTCGTTAACGTTAAGGTCATTAAGGCACTGCCATTTTCTTTACGAGGAGAAATAGTTGGAATCCATTAATATATTCCCCCATGGTCTTTCTTTAGGCCAGGGTACATTCAGACCCGCTATGATTTTTAAAGATAAGCAGCAGACAGAAGTTTTGCCCGTTTGGCTTAATAACTATGAATCAAATATTTTGTTGTCGACAGCTCAGGCGTCGATGGGCGAATCGACACCCCACAAGGCAAGCCTTAAAATATTTGAGTCTTTTGGAATTACTTTAGAGTCCATTTATTTTAATGAAGTCGCTAATAGTATTCAATATGCCGAAGTGACTGCGGTTCAAGGTAACAAAAAAGTTAAATCTAGAGTCTTGGCTTCAGAGGCGATGTCTTTAGCTCTTAATGCGGGATGCGTATTTTTGACGAATAAAGAAGTCATTGAGCAGAGTCGCGTTCTTAATTTTCAAATGGTGCTACATGAAGGGCCGGCTAAAGATATCGGAATTCTTCATTAGGAGAAAAAGTTCATGATTATTCCCGTTAACGGAATCTATCCTCGTCTCCACCCAAGTGTTTGGGTGGCTCCGACTGCGACAATTATTGGTGATGTGGAAATCGGCGAAAGATCTTCGGTTTGGTTTAATACTGTTATCCGAGGGGACGTTTTCCCCATGAAAATTGGTCGGGAAGTCAATATTCAGGACTCATGCGTTTTGCACGGCACCTATAATAAGTGCGGAGTCACTATCGGAGATCGCGTTACTGTTGGGCATCAAGTTATCCTTCATGGGTGCGAAATCGGTGGGGGAACACTCATCGGAATGGGTGCGGTGCTCATGGATAAAGTTGTCGTCGGAAAAAATTGTTTAGTCGGAGCGGGGAGTCTTCTCACTGAGGGTAGCCATTTTGAAGAGGGCACTCTTATTTTTGGAAGACCAGGTAAAGCACAGAGAAAATTAACTCCCGAAGAGTTAAAAAAACTTCAGAAGAGTGCAGATAATTATCTTTTGTATACGACGTGGTACACAGGAACGGCCGAGAAAACGGGGGAAAAAAATCCATGAAGGATATTATCGAGTCTTTAACTTATGACGATATACTTCTTATTCCAGCTTACTCAGAAATTGTTCCAGCCAACATCACTTGCGAATCTTTTTTCGCCAGAGACATCACCTTAAGAACACCACTCATCTCGGCCGCCATGGACACCGTAACAGAGAGTCGAATCGCACGAATCATGGCCCAAGAGGGTGGCCTTGGCGTCATCCATAAAAATATGTCGGTGGAGAATCAAGCTCTTGAAGTTGAGCGAGTAAAAAAATACGAAAGTGGGATGATTACTGACCCCATTACCCTTGAGCCAGATAAACTCGTCAGCGACGCTTTAGATCTTATGAAGCGTTACACTATCAGTGGTGTTCCGATTACCCGTAATGGAGTTCTCGTGGGCATTTTGACAAATCGCGATTTACGTTTTGAAACAAATACGAGTCAGGCTATTGAAAAGGTGATGACCAAAGAAGGTTTGGTTACGGCTCCCGAAGGAACCACTCTAGAACAAGCTAAAGTTATTTTACAAAAGCATCGTATTGAAAAATTGCCCGTGGTTGATAATCAAGGAAGGCTTCGAGGTCTTATCACCATTAAAGATATAGAAAAGGCCCGTGCATTCCCCCACGCCTCTAAAGACAGGCGAGGTCGTTTATTGGTTGGAGCTGCGGTCGGTGTTGGAGAAGATTCTAAACGCCGTGCTGAAGCCCTTGTAGGCGCAGGGTGCGATGTTCTCGTAGTTGATACGGCCCATGGTCATTCAAAGAATGTTTTAGACATGGTGAAATGGACAAGTCAGCAATTTAAAGACGTCATCATCGTCGGGGGAAACGTCGCCACAGGCGAAGGGACTGAAGCTCTGATTGAAAACGGGGCTGATGTGGTTAAAGTTGGAATCGGCCCAGGAAGCATCTGTACCACTCGAGTGGTGGCAGGAGTTGGCGTTCCCCAAGTGACTGCGATTTTAAATTGCGCAGGCCCCGCGAAGAAAAAAGGTAAAACCATCATTGCTGACGGCGGAATTAAATTTTCTGGGGATATTATTAAGGCATTAGCTCTCGGAGCAAATACGGTCATGGTTGGTAACGCCATTGCGGGCACCGATGAAAGTCCAGGAGAAACAATTTTATATCAAGGCCGCACCTACAAAGTTTATCGCGGCATGGGAAGTCTTGGTGCCATGAAAGATGGCAGTAAAGACCGTTACTTCCAAGATACTGTTGAACATGATGACAAACTAGTGCCTGAGGGAATTGAAGGAAAGGTTCCCTATAAGGGAGCTTTAAGTTCCATACTTCATCAGCTCGTGGGGGGCGTGAAAAGTGGGATGGGTTATTTGGGCGCTTCAAAGGTTGAAGAGCTCCAAAAGAAAGCGAAATTTGTGCGGATTTCTCCTCAGGGGTTAAGAGAGTCCCATGTGCACGACGTTATAATCACAAAAGAGGCCCCAAACTATAGGCTTGATTAAATGGCTGTCTCTGGTGGGATTGTCATTCTTGATTTTGGTTCACAGTTTACTCAGCTCATCGCAAGACGGATCCGTGAGTTTAATGTTTATAGCGAAATCCTTCCCTTTGATGCCTCTCTAGAAAAAATTAAAAGTCTTAAACCCGTTGGGATTGTTCTAAGCGGGGGGCCAAATAGTGTTTACGACAAAGGAGCTCCCCAACGACCCGATATAGAAAAGCTTTTAGAGTTGGCCCCAACTTTAGGTATTTGCTACGGAATGCATCTTCTCTCTCACACTCTTGGGGGTGAAGTAAAATCCTCCACCCATCGTGAGTATGGCAAAATGGAAATTACTTGGGCTACGAAGCTCAGTGAAGGGGTTCCTTTAAAACAAACGGTCTGGATGAGTCATGGAGACCTTGTTTTAAATCTTCCAAAAGGAGCCGTCGGTTTAGCGAAGTCTGACTCAGGACATTGGGCTGCAGTGGAAAGTAAAACTCCAGGTCACGGTTTTATGGCCCTTCAGTTTCACCCAGAAGTATCCCACACTCAGTATGGAACAGAAATTTTAAAGAGCTTTGTCTTTGATCGATGCAAAGCAAAAATAAATTGGGACGGTCAAAAACTTTCTAGTCATCTTATCGAAGAGATTAAAAATAAAGTTGGTCCTAAAGAACGAGTTCTTTGCGCTTTAAGTGGCGGTGTCGACTCCACTGTTACGGCCGTATTACTGACCAAAGCTCTTGGAAAAGATAGAGTGCATTCGGTTTTTGTCGATACTGGCCTTATGCGCTTAAATGAGGCTGAACAAGTCATGAAGTCCTATAAAGAAATTGATTTACCGGTTAAGAGTGTCATGGCTGAAAAGGAGTTTTTGGCGGAGCTTAAAGACATCGAAGACCCGGAGAAGAAAAGAAAAATCATAGGTCGAGTGTTTATAGAAGTTTTTGAACGTGCTACAAGAGATTTCCCATGCCAGTTTTTAGCTCAAGGTACTTTATACCCCGATGTTATTGAGAGTGTGAGCGTTCACGGTCAAAGCGTGACTATAAAAAGTCATCACAACGTGGGCGGCTTGCCAGAGAAGATGGGTCTTAAACTTGTTGAACCTTTAAGAGAACTTTTTAAAGATGAAGTAAGACGCCTTGGGCGAGAATTAAAGATTCCCTCGGTTCTCCTTGATCGGCATCCTTTTCCGGGGCCAGGCTTAGGGATTAGAATTCTGGGCCCTGTTAATAAAGATGATCTTGAGATTTTGCGTAAAGCAGATCACATCTTTATCGACGAACTTCGAAAACAAAATCTTTACGATAAAATTTGGCAAGCTTTTGTGGCTCTTTTACCCATCCGAACTGTTGGCGTTATGGGAGACGGCAGAACCTATGATCGTGTGGTTGCATTAAGGGCCGTCACTTCGATTGATGGAATGACTGCGGATTGGTTTCCCTTTGATCACGAATTTTTGTCTCATGTCAGTAGTCGAATTACAAATGAAGTCAAAGGCGTAAGTCGAGTGGTCTATGACGTTAGCAGTAAGCCTCCAGCCACGATTGAGTGGGAATAGCCGATGTCAGAACCCTTTGTTCATCTTCATGTTCATACACAATACAGTTTGCTAGAGAGCTCCTTACGAATCGATGAGGCTTTAGAAAAAGCCAAAGAATATAATCAGCCTGCCCTTGCCATGACCGATCATGGAAATATGTTTGGGGCCATCGAGTTTTACCTCACTGCAAAAAAAATGGGCGTAAAACCCATTATAGGATGTGAAGTCTACATCGCTCCAGAAAGTCGCTTGATTAAAGGGGGCGGACCATCGGCTAGGAATTTTAACCCTCAATCTTTGGGGCGTCTCGTTTTACTTGCGCAAAATAAAGAGGGTTATCATAACCTATGTCAGCTGGTGAGTTTGGGTTACACCGAAGGTTTTTATTACAAACCTCGAGTGGATTACGAAATCCTAGAGAAATTTTCTCAAAATCTTATCGCCCTAACTTCTTCACCCCACGGAGATGTTCCGGCAACGTTCACTCAGCATGGAGCTGAAAAGGCTCTAGAGAAAATTAAGTTTTACAAAAAAATATTTAATGATCGGTTTTATTTGGAGATTCAGCGAAATGGCTCCCCAGCTTGGAACGCCCTTGAACCTTTTTTGATCGAAGCGGGCAAATTGACCCATACGCCCATCGTCGCAACAAATGATATCCATTATTTAAATCGCGATGAATCTTTTGCCCATGAAATTTTAATGGGAATTCAATCGGCAAAAAGTTTACTTGATGACAAACGCCCCAAGATGCCCAGCGATCAATTTTATTTTCGAAGTTCAGAAGAGATGGCAAAGCTTTTTAAAGATATTCCTCATGCCATCGATGAAACATCAAACATCAATGATCGTATAAATCTTGAATTTAAGTTTACCGACCAAAAAGGGAACACGATTTATCATCTGCCGACATTCCCATCCAAAGATGGCAGGCTTATGAGCGATGAAATACGAGTTCTCTCTGAGGCGGGCTTAAATAAAAGATTTGAAGAAATGGCAAGTCGTGGTGAGACTGTGCCCGAAATAGAGAAGCCTCGCTATGTAACAAGATTAAATTATGAACTCGATGTTATTAACCGCATGGGCTTTAACGGGTACTTTCTTATCGTCCAAGATTTTATTAATTATGCAAAAGATAATGGCATTCCCGTGGGGCCAGGGCGTGGATCAGGCGCAGGGTCTCTTGTGGCCTATAGTTTGAGAGTCACCGATCTTGATCCTCTTCGCTATAACCTCCTCTTTGAACGATTTTTAAATCCAGAGCGTATTAGTATGCCTGACTTTGACGTGGATTTTTGTCAAGACCGTCGAGGGGAAGTCATAAAATATGTCACTGAAAAATATGGCGCTCAATGTGTTGCGCAAATTATTACTTTCGGAAAACTTCAAGCCAGAGCGGCGATTAGAGATGTTGGCCGTGCCATGGGTGTTCCTTATCCGGAAGTGGATTTTATTGCGAAACTTATTCCTGAGAAATTGGGGATCACCCTTGATGAAGCGATTAAAACAGAACCTAAACTCCAAGAGCTAGCGGATAATGACCCCAAAATCTCAAGCTTACTTCAAACGGCACTAAAACTTGAAGGGCTCACGAGACATGCGTCAATTCATGCGGCTGGAGTCATTATTTCTGATAAACCCCTCGTTGAGCATTGCCCCCTCTACAAAGGGAATGAAGGTGAAACGGTCATACAATATGATATGAACTATGCTGAAAAAATTGGGCTCATCAAATTTGATTTTCTAGGTCTCAAAACTCTAACCATGATCGATAATGCGATAAAGTTTATTCGCGCCAATCGGGTTGGCCAAGAAAATTTATCGACGAGCTCCATTAGCCTAAGTGATCCAAAAATCTATGATCTTCTTTCTTCCGGTGACACCGATGGCGTTTTTCAATTTGAAGGCGACGGGATTAGTGATCTGATTCGTCGATTTAAACCGAACTGCTTTGAAGATATCACAGCTATTAACGCACTCTATCGCCCAGGACCTATGAACATGCTCGACGAGTACGTCGCCCGTAAGCATGGAAAGATCCAAGTCAGCTACTTATTTCCCCAATTAGAAGAAGTTCTTAACGAGACCTACGGGATTATTGTTTATCAGGAACAAGTTCAACTTATCGCTGCAAGGCTTGCAAATTATTCTTTGGGTGAAGCCGATATTTTGCGGCGAGCCATGGGGAAGAAAAAGCCAGAGGAGATGGCTAGACAACGGGAGAGATTTCTTAAAGGTTGTGCCGAAAATAATTTGGATCCAAAAAAAGCCGGTGAACTTTTTGATCTTATGGCGAAGTTTGCTGAATACGGATTTAATAAAAGCCATGCCGCAGCTTATTGTGTCGTCGCAGCACACACGGCTTACCTAAAAGCTTACTTCCCCGTCGAGTTCTATGCTTCGCTGATTACCACTGAAATGAGCGACACCGATAAGATCGTTAAATACATTCGCGATGCCCGTGATCATAAAATCAATGTTCGTGGCCCGGACGTAAATAGATCGGTCTATAAATTTATTGCCCTCGGTGATGAAATTGTCTTTGGTCTTGGAGGAATTAAGGGTGTAGGCGAAGCTGCGGTGGAAGCCATCGTTGAAGCGAGGAATTCTTTACCTGAGAAAAAATTTGCAACCATTTTAGAATTTTTTGAAAATGTCGATTTGAGACGGGTTAATAAGAGGGTCATTGAATGTCTTATTAAAGCCGGAGCCTTTGATTCCCTCCATAGTAATCGCTCTCAACTTTATACGGGTTTTGAAAAATTTCTCGATGTCGCTGAGAAAACGAGAAAAGACAAAGAAATGGGTCAAGTGAGTATTTTTGACTTAGGGCCCATTGAAGAGAAAGAAAAAATTGAACTTCCAACTCAAGAGGAATGGCCCAGAAGTATAAAATTAGCCCAAGAAAAAGAAGTCTTGGGATTTTACATTAGTGACCATCCCTTGAGCGGTTTTGAGAGTGTTTTAAAAAATCACGTCAATTGCACCATCGCAAAGCTCTTTGCCGATAAACCCTTTGAACCACCGGTTGTAGCTCCCGGAGCAAAGAAGAATTGGAAGGAAGCCCGGGAAGCCGGAAAGAAAAAAGTTCAATTAGGTGGAATAGTGACCGGGCTTAAAGAATTTATCACCAAAAAAGGAAAACGAATGGCCTTTGCCCAGCTTGAAGATCAGACTGGCGTGATGGAGCTCGTTATTTTTCCTGATACCTACACGAAGTTTCAAGAACTGCTTAAGAGTTCACAGCCTCTCTTAGTCACCGGGAGCCATGAGCAAGAGAACGATCAAAATAAGATCTTGGCTGAAGATTTTAAGAGTTTGGCCAATATTACGTCGCGCTCAAGGGAGCTCATCATTCGGTTAGACGGGGCTCGATTTAAAAGGGAAGATATCACTAAACTTGCCGGTGTTTTGAGCCGTCACCGAGGAGAATTAAAGAGTCGAGTGGAGGTTTGGGTCCCCGAACTTAAGGCTCAAGTCACTCTAGAATTGGACGCCGAATACAATATCACACCTTCAGAGGCATTTTTTGAAGACTTAGAGCGTCAACTCGGCTCAAACTCTCTTGCAACCCTCGCTTAAATATTCGTATGATCGAGGTATGACAAACTATCTTGCACTCTTTTGTTTTTTGAGTTTTCTCGCCCTTTCTCAAGCTCAAGCCGACAACACTATTGTTCAAGTGGCCATGGACGGCGTGAGTACAAGCGATGTTCCTGTTAAAGCAAGGACGGACTCTCTTCAAGACGCTCTCAATAAGGGTTGCCTTCAAGTCATTGGAAATTTAATAGGCCAAGTGAAATTGGAAAAAAATCTAAGCGTCATTAGCTCAAAGATTCTTTCGCAAACTGGGAAATTTGTTCAATTTTATAAAGCCAGTGAGCCTGTCGTTAAGGGGCCACAAACTATTACGTCCGTGACCATGAAGATTTCCGTGAG
>Ga0206917_1048_pt1 | contig 36518 bp, 25 predicted proteins | sample Alteio_BWOrgHeat_68_FD_152931 | JGI IMG/M metagenome (GOLD analysis project Ga0206917, IMG submission 152931) | Enriched cells from forest soil in Barre Woods Harvard Forest LTER site, Petersham, Massachusetts, United States -... | ecosystem: Environmental > Terrestrial > Soil > Temperate forest >...
CATATCTCCGTTCACCGTGCGCTGCACCGTTTTCCAGGTAAACGAGGCGTTATCGATCTGCTTCAGAATGTTGACCGCTGATGTCTTACTTCCATCCGGCAACGTGCCGGTTTGCTCTATCAACCAGCGATCGCCTTTGTGTTTCCACTTGCCTTCGCTGAAACCGCCATCCGAATCGAACACCCAAGAGTGAATTTGCTTCGCCACCGGATCCCACCCAATGATCTGCATTCCCGCCATGTTCACCTGATCACCGATGACAACTGCAAACGAGCGGTGCATGAAGTTCTTGTTCTTCGTCCAATCGCAATCGGTTTGGATCATGGCGTGATCATCTTCGTCGTTATCGATCCACGAGCCGACCATCCATTCCAAGTCCTTCAAGTGTTCGTAGTTCGAAGAGGGCGGAGGCAATGGCGCGGCGGATTCTTCCTCTGTGACGCGATCTAGTAGCCATTTGCCTTCGTGCTTCACGAACAATGCAGAGTACGTCGATTCATCTGGATCTTCCTTCGGGTGGATGACCTTCGCGATTCCGGTCTCGACCGCGACGTTTGGCGACAGAAACTTGATCGACTTAACGTCGACTTCCAGTTTGACGTCCTTCAAGCCTTCGAACGTTTCTGTGAACTCCTTTTCGATCGCGTCGCGCCCGACAGCCTGATCGCCAGTTTCCGGATCGACGTAGACTGCCTCGGGCGACCATAACGCGGCCAAGGCTTTGGCGTCATGCTTGTTGTAAGCATCCGTGTAAGCCTCATCGCTTTTACGAATCTCCGCTTCGTCGTCGGTCTGCTCGGCGCGACAAAGATTCGACACAAAACTGCAAATGCAGCAAACAGTCAGCAAACGCATAAAGTGTGTAGTCTTCATGTCATAGTCCTGATTTAAGGAATTCTTAGTTAGCGCAATCGCTTATTCGAACATGCAGTGAGCAGTTGCCTGCAATTAATCTCAATGAGACGACGTAACATTCGATTCTTGCGAGAGAACCGCCGGTCATGAAAAGGATCGGGCCTACTAGAGCGAAGAGTAACCGCGGTCCCGTTTGCGAATTGCGGAGGACGCCGCGATCGGCGCAGCGCGCTTATTTCGAAGTGTGTTCGCCGACAACCGAGATTCCGGTGAGAACCGCGCCGGTCATCCTACCGCGCAAGGGTGGAATTACCAGCACTTTCGTCGTCTATCTCTGTCGAAGAATTGATTGCGCGCGTGGCTTTCACTAGAAGGTGAACGATTTGTTAATGTTAATTCTGCGAAAACCTATTCGGCTTAATGCCTCTTACGGGTTATGCACCCAATTGCGAACGCGATCGGTGCTCCAGCAGACACATCGATCGTAAACCCGCTAACGGAGAGGTTCGACACAATACAGCGCCAATTGAAACAATCCACCGAGACACTCGACGCAATCCACCAACAATTGAGCAACCCTGCCGAAGGAAAGGCGCTCGACGAACGGATTAATCAAGTTGCTCAATTAACTCTGCACGTAGTCGCCACGCTCGGTCAGACTGATTCCCGCCTCGGGGAATTCGCGGATAGACTAGCCGACACACAGGCCAAGTGCGACCATCTGAAAAATAAGACAAACCTCAGCATCGTTATTGTGCAACGATGCGTCGTCTTACTTATCGCGTGGATGGCTGTCGGTCAAATCTCGCTCTGCCGGAATAGCTACAGAAACCTATCCTGATAAGCCGCACCCGCTCGTCACGGCGTTTGTGAGGAAGATTGTTCACAATGAAAATGCATGATGCTGTCTCAGAGTTTCATATTGTTTTGCCGCTCTCGCCACGAGATGTACGCACTACCCGGGTATAACGCGAACGGACACGGTGCAAACTGCATCAATACGCAAGTTATTTCCGCCTCACGGATAAATCGGCCGTCAGAATAGCGTCATCAATCCGTCTACACGGCTTTTGAGTGATACAAGCTAAGAATGGACCGTCTTTTGGAATGATTCGCTGTGAAACGCCCTAAAACGATTGCATTGTGGCGCGTGATCAATCACCATCTGCCAGCGTCCTGTGTTGGAATCCGTCTATGTACGGTTTGGTGCGATTTTTCGCGTTACTCGCAGATTCCGCCGGAGTTCCGAAGGCAACAACTTTCTTCCGTCGTTGCCGTGACGCCGTAGCCCCCTGCGGACAGTGACGAGACAATAAGGGGTGGCAGTGCAATAATGGTCGGAAGTCGGCTCGATAGAAACGGGCGAAATACCAATAATCGCGGCCCGGAATCTCGCATATCCGCAATTCAAGAAGTTCTCACCATATGGGTATCAAGCATCTTCTGTCGACTGCCGCTGGCCTGCCTCGGCGACATCTTCGACCGGAGATCATGGACCGGCCGGGGCTCGACAACGCAAAGCACCGCAACGCGCTCGCGGGGCTACGTCGTCTAAATCTTGCCAGCGGCGTTTACGGTCAATTATGTAATGAACTGGTGCGTTACAGTCGATCTCGCGGTGTTGTGAGACTGAAAGTTCTGGACATCGCCAGTGGCGGCGGCGATGTAGCTTTGGGAATGTGGCGACAGGCACGCAAACGAGGCTTGGATCTACAGATTCTGGGGCTCGACGTTAGTGCCGCTGCATGCGAAGTTGCACGTGAACAATGCCTAGAAGCGAACTGCTCGATCAAGTTCGATCAACTAGATGTGATTGCGCAAGCGCTTCCTGCTGGCTCCGATGTCGTCACGTGCTCGTTGTTCCTTCATCATTTGAGGCACGACCAGGCGTCGCAGCTACTTCGTAAGATGGCCGCTGCGGGACCATTGTTTCTCGCGAGTGATTTACGCCGATGTGCCAGTGGCTATTTCATGGCGCAATTGGCTTGTCATTGTCTGACCAGATCGCCGGTAGTCAGATATGATGGGCCGCAGTCCGTCGCCAACGCGTTTACTTTGCCGGAAATGCGCGAACTGTGTGATGATGCAGGATTACAGGACGCAACGATCCGTAAAGTGTGGCCGTGCCGCATGTTATTGAAAAGGCAAGAAAGTTGATCCTGGATGACTAATTGGCCCGATGTTGCGACGCGGCACGATCCTTGGGATGTGATTGTGCTCGGCGCAGGTCCGGCAGGTTCGATTGCGGCCCGCCAACTCGCGCTCAATAGTTACCACGTATTGCTGATTGAAAAATCGCGCATTCCTCGGTTCAAAGTCTGCGGTGGCTGCCTTAGCGGCGCTGCTCTCGACGTACTTGCGGAGGTCGGCCTGGGAGACTTGCCGAAAAAGTGCGGCGGGGTGACATTTCAGAAAATGCGCCTTGCCAGTTGTGGAGCAACGGCCGAGATCGACATAGGTGAGCGGATCGCTGTTTCGCGCGAGGCACTTGATGCGGCGCTCGTGGAAGAAGCGACCAATGCTGGGGCAACGGTATGCACGGAAACAACGGGTTCGGTTCAATCGTCCGATGATGCTGGCTCGCGGAGCGTTCTACTTCGGCGGCACGGCGTTGCAGTTGCCGTGCGTGCTAAAGCCGTCGTCATTGCAACGGGACTAGTGTCTTGCTCACCTGAAATTCAAACAAAAATATCGCCTAATTCATGGGTCGGGCTTGGCGCGGTAACCGGGCCCGTTTTCAACGATAGTGCGCCCGGCGTACTTCATATGGCCTGGGGAGCGGCCGGTTATGTGGGCATCGCAAACGTTGAAGATAGCCGCCTTGATATCGCGGCTGCGGTCAATCCGCGGGCGCTGGCGGCTGCAACCTCACCCGGCGAGCTTATCTCGCAAATCCTAGCAGACTCCGGGCTACCCGTGTTTGTGAAGTTGGGCGATGCGATTTGGCGCGGCACGCCTCTGCTGACGCGACATTCCCTGCCGCTGGCATCGAGACGTTGCCTGCTGATAGGCGATGCCGCCGGTTACGTGGAGCCCTTCACGGGTGAAGGCATCGAGTGGGCGATGCGGTCGGCGATATTGGCGTCTACTTTTTTGAAAAGCGGCCTTGATCAGTGGAATCAACCTTCGCTCGATCATTGGCATATGTTGCACGAACGAGCGTTTGGCGGACGCCAACGACAGTGTCGCCGTGTCGTGACACTCATGCGCAATAAAACCGTGCGGCGCGTTGCTCTGTGGAGTTTGCAAACGGCCCCCAGGCTTGCTCGCCCTTTCGTTCAACGCCTGGATCATTTGAATTGAGTTTGGCAAGAAAGATTGCGCGAGAGCGCGTTTCGAGTTTAAGTCAGCGTCTTCTATGTACATTCCAATCATTTCCGTCGCGACCGCTACACCGCCGCATGAATTCAGTCAAAGCGATGCCCTCGCAATGGCGCAGCGAGTATGCTGCGTCGACGAGCGGCAGTCTCGCTTGGCGCGTGCCCTGTATAGCAAGTCGGGAGTACAGAATCGCTTCACTAGCCTCCCTCATACTGATGTGGATCGTTGGGTGCCAGCGGTGGGATCCGCAACAGCCGTCGCGAAAAATGTTGGGCCAAGTACGGAAGAGCGGATGGCTCTCTATGAGCAACATGCGCTGCCACTCGCAGTCCGGGCGGCGCGTGCCGCCGTGTCTCGATCCGGAATTTCCGCAGACGCGATTACGCACGTCGTGACTGCCTCGTGCACCGGCTTTACTGCCCCAGGAGTCGACAGTGGTTTGATCAATGAATTGCAGCTTCGACCTACCACGCAACGCATAAACGTAGGGTATATGGGATGCCATGGGGCCATTAACGCGCTGCGTGTGGCTCGCGGACTTGGTCACGCCGAGCCGGGCGCCCGGATTTTACTCTGTGCGGTTGAACTTTGCAGCCTGCACTACTGCTTTCACTGGAACAGCGAGCGGATGCTGGGAAACGCACTCTTCGCAGACGGCGCTGGTGCCGTAGTGCTCGGCGCAGAATTAGAAACGTCTCCGAGGCCTTCACTCGGTCGGTGGAGACTGGCATCCACTGGTTCTTTTCTGTTTCCCGACACCGCCACGATTATGAAGTGGAGCATCGAAAATCACGGCTTCGCGATGTCGATTTCGTCTCGCTTGCCGGAACTTATTCAAACGAGCCTCGGTGAATGGCTAACGTCCTGGTTGGCGGAAAATAATTTAGGCGTCAGGGACATCAAGTCCTGGGCAGTCCACCCCGGCGGCCCAAAGATTCTTGAAGCCGTGGAAGCAGCGATGGGAATCGAGCCGCAGAAGCTCCAGGTATCGCGCGACGTTCTCTGCCGCTTTGGTAATATGTCCTCAGCGACCGTACTGTTCATTTTAGAGTCCTTGCTGGCGCAGAACGCTTCGGCTCCGTGTGTCATGCTTGGGTTTGGTCCTGGCTTAGTGGCCGAGGCGGCCTTGTTGCTTTGAACAATTAAGCCGTTCGCAAACCACGACTGAACGGACTGAGACGTCAATTCGACTTTTTGTCTCAATCCAATCCATGGCGGCACGATCCGCCTAGCGCAATAGAACCAATGGCACCCCTCCGTGAAATGCGATTGGTTGATTATCGCGATGATGTAGGATCATCTGAACCGTAAGAATTTGTTGTACTGGTGAACAAACCACTCTCAGGCAGCAAGATTTTGGGGCGTAGCATCCCGCGAGACCGAGCCGCCAGGAGCAAAACGCCGAAAAACGCTACTCCCTAAATGCGGGTGCGCGCGATTTTAAAATCATGGCAAGGTATGCAATTACTGCCAGCCATCAGTTTTCAGACTGCTCTCCTTCCGATAAAAATGTTGGAGGTTGTCGGACGCCAGCAAACCGGCCCTCTACCAGCGATCCGACCTGCGGAGACGACTAGCAATGCCCAATCGCTCGGGAACCAACGGAAATCTTGCACGCCGCGATCTGCTGCGCACGGCCACACTCGCCGCAGCGGGCGGCCTATTGTGCGACCAAAGCGCCAAAGCCGAGGACGCTCCGACTGACGGTGTTAAACGTCAGGCACTCCACCCCGACGGCGCTCCAGCCGCCGACATCGGGTATTCACCCGCTATCCTTGCGGAAGGGAAAAAAATCCTGATGATCTCCGGCCAAGGCCCGAAAGATCACAACGCGGACATAGAAACCCAGATCCGGCAAGCGCTCGACAAGATCGGCCTCCTGCTTAAGGCAGCGGGCGGCTCTTACGCGAACGTGGTTATGGTCCGCCACTATTGGCTCCATCTGCAGCGCGACCTGCCAATCTTCCGCAAGATTCGCCGGGAATATTTCGTCGAACCCTGCCCAGCGTCGACTGGCATCGGTGTCTCCGAATTAGCGACCTCGGACTTGCAATTGGAAATTGAAGTCGTGGCCATTCTGTGAGCGGATTTTCAACAACCTTCCTGCTGCTGATGTTTGCGGCTGCAGGCTCGTGTCTCCGGCGACGCCGACACAAGCGGTATAAGCAAGTGAGGAATCGAAACCCCCGAACCAGCCGACGATTTTGGCTGGCGGTACATTACGGAGATACGAAGTGAGCGGTCGCATCGTCAGTCCCGGTCCAACCTCAGTCACAGTCCGTACAGTAGACGTAAACAATTTGACTGCACCCGACGATTGGGTACTGCTTCCTCCCGGCGACGCGGCTCTAACGCGTCGAGTGAAGGCCGCTGGCGATCATTGGGTAGTTCAGGAGAAGAAGGGCCGCAGAGTATTCTCCAGAGGCGTATGGGCGCCAGCAGAGACCATTGAACGGATTCGTGCCGAGCTCGACGCAGAGCGATCCACAGAAAGCTTTGCAAAGCGCAAAGAGGCTGGTGCGCAGCGGCGGGAAAAAGCTCAAGCCGAATACATTAAAGACTTCACGGATACAGTCGTTAATTATTTGGCTTTTCATCCGACTCACGCGCAGCTTGCCATGAGCCTCGCCCGTATTGTGGCCCTTCATGCGACACCGGTCGGAAGTGGGACGGTAGCTCGGACTAGACGCATCTCACTGGATCAACGGGCGGAGGCCGCAGTCATCGCTTGGATGAGACACCAAACAACCGCCTACGATTCAATGAAGATTGTGCGAGTTAAGGGCAAGCGGCGAGAAGTGCGAAGGATGTTGGCGCAACGATCAAAGGAATTGCTTGCCCGGTATCGTCGGGGAGAGGGGGCAGGGGGCGAGTGCCCGTTGATTAGGGCTCTTGGAATCGACTTAGAAGCGGATTGATCTTCGATGTTGCTCGTTGAATTACCTATCAGTGGCCTCGAGTAACGGTCGAATCGAACTGCTTTCTTTCTCTTTGCTTAGTGCGTCTCGATAAAGGGATTGGATACGATCCACGTCATATTTGCGTTCCAACTTTCGCATCCCGAAATGAAAACGTGCCACTCGATGGAAGTGGTCCATGAACGCAATATTGATCGTCGCCCCTGTCGCGGCACCAATAACGGGCAGTGATTCCACGACCACTTTTTCAGTAACTATGACATCTAATCTAGCCGCTATCCTGGCAATCAAATTTACCACTGCGGCAGCCGTGCCTTTTTGAACCGTCGAGGCTATCTCCTCGGCGGTTTTTCCGGCGACCGCTCTTGCTGCTGCGGATACGAGCTGCTCCAACCCCAACCTCGCGGATAAGTAGCTGGATCCCATGGCGTCCTCAGGCTTGCCCGGGGCACCCATTGAGAAAACCGCCAGGCACTGCATCCGAACTTGGTCATTACTCAGCTGTTCGCCAAACTCGCTAGCGATCGAAGCGATAGATCGGAACATGATCGTCGTTGTGATCGGCAATTCCACACACAAACCAGGGAGGCCGAAAAAACCGCCAGCCGTTCCCGTCACTGCGACAGAGACCTTATGCCAAAAGTCCGGATTAGACCCAATCGCGGTGATGTCCGTTGAATCGTTCGATCTTCTACCTGATGAATCAGGAATCGTGGCGATTGCCACGGACAGAGCAGCCCGCAATGCGGCATTCGCTGATTTGTCGACAATGTCGGGTGAGATTTTTTCTATGCCTTGGATCAGCCACTCCAAAGGCTTGCCGAACATCTCTGACAATCGCATTAAGAACGACGGGTTTTCGAGATACTCAGCAGCGTCCTGAATGAATTTCAGTTCATCTCCCCAGAGGCTGACTGCGGCAGGTGGATTCGAATCCGACATGAATAATCTCCACCGATGGTCTCGTCAATTGTGGAAGACTGTCCGTTGGTAAACGCACTACGAAGTAATCTAGGCATCAAATGATATGGGGACGCCAATTATTCCTTCGCTGGTTAAACTCGGGACGTAAATGGTCAGAGCGGAACCATCGGATTCATCGCCTGGATTTCCCGAAAACTCCCAAAAAGCAACCGCTACGGTCCCCGGACCCGTATCGTCTTAGCCGCGTATAATGTTACACCCACTTGCACGATTCTGGGTGGTTTTTGTCACTTTTGGGAAAATCCAGAAACGCGTATGAGCCTAAAAAAGCCGTGTGTGTTAAAGATCGGCGAATTGAGCAGTTGTTTTTTAAGTCCGTAGCGTCTGCCATTCCGCCACTCGGCCTTTTTTGCAGTTCGCCGTGCAAGACTGCGATTTTAATCGTAAACGCCGTTGTGGCAAAATGGTGTCTTCCGCGAATTGTTTTAACTTACCGATCGGCCAGTGCCACGACGTTCGTGAACCAAAACTGCTGTTTCGATCACCGAGCACCGGTCTCGATTCACGGGAGCCCGACGACCACCATCCAAATCGTGAAGTTGTACCCCGCGTGGATAATCATCGACGGCCACAACCGGTTCGTTTTCTCGGTTGCTAACGCAGTCATCACGCCCAGCGTGAGGAGCGAAATACAACCCGCGGCCGGGTGCAGTGTTGCGAACAGTACGGCGCTTAACGCAATGCTCACGGCGATGCCCCAATTGCGGCGCAAGCTGCGATAGAGCATGCCGCGGATAATCCATTCTTCGAATAGCGGGGCCGCAATCACCCACATTCCCAGCAGGCACCAGCGATCGTAATCCGCGTGCGGCAAATTACCCGGGGTTGCGTACGCGGCGAGCGGCGGCGTGTTGCTGTAAAAGTGCAAAAACATTTGGACCACCAGTCCCGCGGCGCACGATGTGACGAGACCCCAAGCGATCGGTCGCAGCGCCGGACCTTGAGGCAGCTTCGGCATCACGACCAATCCGTTGCGGTACATCCAGATCCAGCAAACTAGCGCGACCACAATGGCCGCCGAGATATACGAAATCGCCACGTTGGCCGTCGAGCTAATACTCGCCACGTTCGCCAGCCCGCCGCGGATCGCGCTCATCAGACTTTGGAAACCAATCAACGCCAGGATCGCGTGCATCGGGTAGACACGCTTGGGAGGATTCTCAACTGGCTCGCTTAACCATGGCAGTTCGACAAGCGCCCGTTGATGAACCGCGATGTTCAAGATGACGAATGTCACAAGCGCTCCCAATTGCGCCCACCAGTAGTCGCTGTAAATTGCCAGCGACGCATGGCTCACCACCAACGCCGGCAGCAATATACTTCGCTGAAAACGAACGGTCTGCTCGTTCGTAATCGTCGCACTGAGAGCCGTCAGTTCGAACATCAGTTCGGCGATCAACCACAGCGTGGCCCACAAAAACGGAACTCGAAGAAGAATCGACAATGCCGCATCCGGCATGAATGCGATCGCCCCAACAATAAACGGCACGCTCACGCCGACCGCAATCGCGGCCCAAACTCGGCTCTTGCTGCGAATGATGTCAGCCAGCGGGCGGGGTTGGCATTGCAGCAGCCACAGCGTCTTGAACTCGCTGGTCAACATTTGTGTGGCGGCAATCATCAGCATGTACGAACAGCCGATCAGAATTGCCATCGAAATATTCGCGCCACCCTTCGTGGCGAGGTCCATCACGTTCTTATAACCGGCCATGTACAACATGAATCCAATGCCGATGGGCGTCGCCAACACCTGGGCCGTAAACTCCGGCTGCCGGCGTATCTGCAGCAATTCTTTCCATGCCTGCGCACCGAACCGTCCGCGCTGCATCGGCGTCGAGACCAGCGATCGATGGCTGCTCCGGGCCGAATCCTGGGCACACGTCAGTCCCCTCGCGGTCAGGCGCACTGCCAACAGCACGGCGAACATGGCTAGCACAATTGCGATCGCCGGCGCGATCAGCCACCAACCAGTCGTGCTGCGCAGCATGGCATCCGTACCTATACCGCCGGAAAACGGGTTCCATGCGAGCCAGCCGGGCGGAGCATTCGCCAATCGGATGAATCCTTGCACCATAAACTGGGCATTGCTCGACATCATCGTGACCAGCATCAGCAGGCTGCCGAACCCCGCAAAAAATGCGACCACCGCCCCGCGCGCTCGCCGGCTTAGACGCTGCGTGATGACGCTCTCCATCGCGAGCCTTACCGCCGCCGACGTCACACCGGCTGCAGCACCGAGCAGAACGCCGATACCCAGCCCACCCAGGATCGACACGCCGCAAAGCCAGAGTATCGCCGAGTAAAACAACGCCGAGATCGGAACGGTGGGGTTGTCGAACACATACTCAATGAGCTTCGAGGAGAACAGCACACGCCGCGACACCGGGAATTGCCATAGCCAGCTCAGCGATGGATCCGGCCCCGCAAGGTTTTTTCCCATCAGCCCGAACGCCGCGCTGAACATGGCCAGGTTGATAAAAGCCAGATACAGCCCGATCGCGCGCAAACCTTGCTCACGCCCCGCGGGCGATAGCGTCCCCAACGTGCCGCTGTAGTTCGCATCTTCCTTCGACGCCGTAAACCCTTCGATCCCGCGCTGTTCGAACCGCTCCTTCGCCAGTTGCGTGCCGGCGTCGGAGAGCCAGCTCGCAGGCATCGACATTGCGCTTTTTAAAGCGTCGCCGATTTCGGCGTCGCGCACGTCTTTGTTGCCCATTTGTACGGCGGTTTGGAGGCGGCCGTAGCTCTCTTCCGAGATGTGGATGACCGCCCCATTCCGCGCTTCCTCGAGGCTGATCGATCCGAGCAGGGCGAATAACGTTGTGAAGCTAAGCATCACCAGGCCGAAGAGCGCCATCGCCGGAAAAAACAACCGAATCATCCTGGTTTTAAGCGACGCCTGGTCGCTGCGGTGGCGCGTCGCTTCGCGCGGCGCCTCCGTGACCGGCGCCTCGCCGCGCTTTCGGTTCTTCATCCATTGCGAGAACTTCATCGTCGAGCTGCGATTCATCAATCGCCGAGCCGCAGTCCTCGCAAAGAGCTTGTAGGTCGCAATTGCGGTCGGTCGGCTCATGACTGAACTCCTTGCAAGTTCGCGGCACCGTCGTCCGTCGTATTCTCCTTTGCCGATTCAGTCAGCCGGAAGAATAGCGATTCCAAGCTTTCGCTGGCGCCAAACCGATTTTGCAATTCTGCCAGCGTTCCTTCGGCTGCCAATTGGCCGTGACTGATGACCGCTACGCGGCTGCACAACCGCTCCGCCTGGTCGAGCAAATGCGTCGAGAAAAGCACAGTTCGATCCGATTTTGCGATCTCACGCATCAATTCGTGCAGCACCATCGTTCCGTGCGGATCGAGCCCGTTCGTCGGCTCGTCTAAGACAACGAGCGCCGGCTCATGCAGCAGCGCGCATATCAGCCCCAGCTTCTTCTTCATGCCGCGTGAATAGTTTTCGGCAAATTCTTCCATCGCGTCGGCGAGCGACAATCGCTCGGCCAGCGCCGCGCTGCGCGCCTCGATCGTCGCCGGATCGAGCCCGTGCATTTCGCCCACGAATCGAATGATGTCACGCCCACGCATAAAGTCATAAAACACGGGCTCATCTGGCAAATAGCCAACAAGCTCCTTTACCGCGACGCTGTCGGCGAACGCGCTTAAGCCGCCGACCGTCAATTCGCCGCTCGTCGGCTGGAGCATGCCCATCAAAAGTTTGATGAGCGTAGTTTTTCCCGCGCCGTTGGGACCGAGCAGCGCAAAAATGCCGCCTCTTGGTATCTCGAGCGAAAGTCCGCGCACAGCTTCGAATTCACCGTAGCGCTTGATGATATTTTTGAATTGAACGATGAAATCCATAGTCGGTCACCTCAAAACGGGTTGGGAGATTACGAAGTCGGCGATTCGCTAGCTCCTACGGCCGAAATCGCGATCGTTACACCCGCGCGCGAAAAAAGCTAGAATTTGTCCCCTACGCGACTCGAGATCGTAGTCGATCCAGACAAGATGAGTCAGCGTTCAATATAGCGTTTGAAGCGAAAGCGTTGGAATGGCCGGTCATCCTTCTCGCCCTACGATCGCGCCACTTGACCGCGCGAACGGCTGTGCCCTATCGTCCTCGCTATGAGTAAGTCTGGTTTCCCTGGCATCGACGGCTTTTTAGGCACCCGCGCACCATTAATCTTAGATGTCCTGTGCCTTGCGATGCTCGCTGTCGTGATCGTCCTTGCATGGAGCGTCTACCAGGTAAAAGTGCGTCGGCGATTTTCGCTCCATAAATGGACGCAGATCACGCTCGCCGTTATCCTGCTGACGACCGTCATCCTCTTTGAAATCGATATCCGCCTGCACGGCTGGGAAGACCGCGCGGCAGGACAAATTGGCGGCCACGCCCCCGCTGCGGCGGTGAAGGCACTTTACGTGCACTTAATCTTCGCCGTCACGACGGTCATTCTGTGGCCAACGACAATCATCTTGGCGCTTCGAAACTTCCCGAATCCACCAGTACCAGGGCCGCACAGCCGAATTCACGTCCCGCTCGCACGCACCGCCGCGATCGACATGGTCCTCACCGCCATCACCGGCTGGATCTTCTACTACATCGCGTTCGTGAAGTGACTAAACCATGTCTGGCCGCGGCCCTGTCGCCGGCTGCCCGCCACCAGCCGCCGCCCGATTCACGGCGTTAATAAACGCCAATGTTGCTGCCTCGACCGTATCAGTCGAAACTCCGCGCCCGCGATATACCCGCCCTTCGCGCTCGACTTCAATCGTCGATTCGCCCTGCGCATCCTGCCCGCGAGTTACGCTATGCACGCGAAAGTCGCGAACCACGACCGACGTACCCGTAATCTCCTCAATCGCACGAAAAAGCGCGTCGAGTGGGCCGTCGCCGCCGGTTACTGTCTTCCGCACCTCTTTCCCCGCGTGCTGCAACGCTATAGAAACTTTCGGCTCACCACCACCGACGGCATGCACTTCGTACGCCACGAGCTGCCATTGATCCTCGGCCACCGTCATCTGTTTTTCGATGAGCGCCGCAATATCGGCGTCGTACACTTCTTTCTTCTTGTCGGCCAGCTTCTTGAACTCGTCGAAGACGTCCTGCAGGTGATCACCCGTGAGATGATACCCAAGAGCCTGCGCCCGATCCGCGAGCGCCGCCCGACCGCTGTGTTTGCCGAGCACGAGATCGGTTTGCGTAAACCCCACGTCTTCCGGCCGCATGATTTCGTACGTCGTTCGCTCCTTGAGCATTCCATCCTGATGAATGCCCGCCTCATGCGCGAACGCATTCCGACCGACAATCGCCTTATTCCGTTGCACTTGCACGCCGGTGATGTTGGAGAGCAGACGGCTGGTTGGCACCAGCCGTTGCGTCCGAATCGCCGTCGTCGCATGGTAATAATCGGCTCGCGTCCGCATCGCCATTACGACTTCTTCGAGCGAACAGTTGCCGGCGCGTTCGCCAATGCCATTGATCGTGCACTCGATTTGCCCAGCACCGTTTTCGACGGCCGCCAGGCTATTCGCCACCGCGAGTCCGAGGTCGTTGTGGCAATGCACGCTGATCACCGCTTTATCAATATTCGGCACGCGGTTCTTAAGATTCTTGATCACGCCGCCGTAGTGCGATGGCGTTGCATATCCAACGGTGTCCGGAATATTCACCGTCGTCGCCCCTGCCGCGATTGCCGCCTCGACTACCTGGCACAGGAAATCCGGTTCCGTTCGTGCCGCATCCTCGGGCGAGAATTCGATGTTATCGCAATAGCTTTTCGCGCGCTTCACGCTATCGACGGCTCGCTGAACGATCTCATCCTTACTCATCTTCAGCTTGAATTCGCGGTGAATCGCGCTGGTGGCGAGGAACACATGGATCCGAGCATCCGGCGCTCCCTTCAGCGCTTCCCACGCGCGATCGATGTCCTTTTCATTGCATCGCGCGAGCCCACAGATCGTCGTACCGCGAACCGTATTGGCAATCTCGCGCACCGCTTCGAAATCACCAGGCGACGCAATCGGGAAGCCTGCTTCCATGACATCGACGCCCAGATCGACCAACGCCTGCGCGACTTCCAGCTTCTCTTCGAGATTCATGCTGCAGCCGGGTGACTGCTCGCCATCGCGGAGCGTGGTGTCGAAAATTACGATCGGGCGTGATTGAGATTGTGTCATGGGTATGCGCTGCGCCGCTTTGCGGTGCATTAAAATGAGGAAACCAACCGGTACAAAAAACAAAAAAACCCCGAAGCCGGTTGGCCTCAGGGTTCTACTTTACTATTCAAGTTATCTTTATACGAACCCTAAGCACCGCCGGATAAACCGGTTAGCAACAACAAGCCAAGCAAGAGGGTTCGTGAAAACATCGCAAAATCAAGCGAAAATGGTTCGCGGCAGTATTCCTGCCACCTGTTCAAATGTAGTTGACATTCATGCATGGGTCAAGGTTCGGCATATCGCGGAAGATTTTGCTCTCCGTGTTTTTTGGCACGCTCCTTAAAATGCAATCCGCGATTTCCGTCCCAACTTCTTCCCTCTGGATTAAGACCCATGAGCGGCGAACGCTTAGATATTTCTGACAACCCATTTGCTACCGATTCAGCCACGGACTCCGCGGCGCGACGAAAGTTTGTCGGCGTCAATTTCACATGCTGCGACGTCTATTCTCGCGTCTACGTGAATCGCGACGAAACCGCTTACGAAGGCAATTGCCCCAAGTGCGCGAAGCGCATCTGCTTGCAGATCGGACCGGGCGGCACCGATTCCCGCTTCTTTACCGCTCGCTAGCGTTGGCGAGAATCGCTTAACGGCAGACTTTCCTTCGCCTGCTGTCATAACTAGCGGCGATCGCGCTCATCTTGCCCGCCCGACCAGCTTTTTCTAACATCCCGCTGCTCTTGCTTCAGCTTTTCGCTTTAGGCTCCTCGCATGCTTCTCGACTTCGAAGTGCAGCGCTGCACGCGCCGGTGCGCCGCGACTGAACGCGCGCTCGAACCGGGCGATCTCTGCTATTCGGTGTTGGAAGTGCAGGGGGCCGATGTCGTTCGCAAGGACTATTGCCCGGAAGGTTGGAGCGGAGCGCCCGAAGGTGCCTTCGGCTGGTGGAAGGCCCGCATTCCCGAAGCAACCGCGAAGAAAATCAAACTCGCTCCCAACGACGTCCTACTGGAGCTATTCGATCAACTAGGCAACTCCCCCGATCAGGCCGATTTGCGATATGTACTCACGCTGCTGCTCATCCGCCGACGAGTCCTGCGTATCGACCTAAGCGCGAACGACAACGATCAAAACCAGATGACAGTTTATTGCCCGAAACGTGACGCCAGCTTTGACGTTGCAGTCCACATGCCGACCGGCGATCGCATCGACGAAATTCAGAATCAGCTCAGCGAACTGCTGATCGCAGACGCGGAATAAGGATTCTCACTCCGTGGCCGACGGACGATTTGCAAAATCGTTGCTCCTCTTGGCGACAGTCACCTGCCTGCTGTCGTCCTCCGGCGCTACGTGCCAACGCCAAATGCTGGTCAACCCGTTTGGCACACCGGGCCCCGCCGCGCCGCAAGTTTTGATGGAAAACGCCTCGCGCGACCAAATCATCGCCGCCGTTAATCAAAACAGCGCTCGGATTCAATCGCTCACAATCACTGGCGCAACGATCACCGTGCCCGACACACTCGGCCTTCCGCTCTTAAGCGGAAACATCGCCGCCGAGCGACCCAACCATTTCCGCCTCACTGCCGGTACCGCCGTCACCGGCCAGGAAATCGATCTTGGTAGCAACGATGATCTGTTCTGGATCTGGATCCGCCACAATCAGCCTCCGGGTGTCTACTTTTGCCGACATACAGAATTCGCCAACAGCAATATCCGCCAGATGATGCCGGTCGAACCTTCCTGGCTGCTCGCCGCGCTCGGCATGATCGATATCGACCCGGCCAATGTCTTCGATGGCCCCCTGCCGCGCAGCGATGGCACTGTTGAACTGCGCACCTGGCTTCCCTCAGCCTCTGGCAACTTGCAACGAGTCGTCGTGATCGACGCCCGACGCGCCTGGGTCGTCGAACAGCACGTGTACGACCAATCCGGCAAAACACTTCTCGCCAGCGCCGTCGCTGAGACGCATCGTTACTACCCAATCGAACAAGTTTCGCTTCCGGAGCTCGTATCGATTCGGCTGCCCACGGCGAATATCGCGTTCAAAATCAACATGGGCGCAGCGCAGATCAATCAACTTTCGGTCGATCGCACGCAACTTTTCACGATGCCAACGTTCACGGGCTACCAACAATTTAATCTTGGTGGGGCACCGGCCGGCACCCCGCTCCCCGGCCAGGCCGCGAGCCGCCCGCTCCTCGATGCCGTAATGCCAGCCTCGTATCCAGCGTACCCAAACACCGGCTACCCGGTGACGCCCGCATCGGGGCCTGTCAGTGTTCCAAGCACACCGGTTGTCCCCGCGTCCGCAAGCACCAGCGCATTGCCGCTCTACGGCCAAAAGAATCCCGCATCAATGCAAGCCGCTCGCCGCTATTAAAATGCTGGACGCGGTCACTAAGTCTCGTACACAATCCGCCCGCGATGCTGGCTGCGGCTGATCTGATCCGTGGCATACAATCCCGCGAGCACAAATTCCACGCACGATGCCCGCACCGCCTCATTCTCGCTGGCGTTTACTTCAAACGCCTTGTCCCAAACTGGCGGCACGCGCTTGATCAGCGCGGCATAGTGGCTCGAAGGCAGCATATCGCCCACTTCGATTTTCACGCCGTGCGAAAAGATCTCCGCGATTTCGGACAGGCCATGCTTGTCGACGTATTCCTTGAACACGGTCGAAATCGCGTCGGCCAGCACCGCATCCAACACCTGCCGTTCGCTCATTTGGTGTGAGCCCATCATGTCCAGCTCGAGCTTGCCGAGCGATGATGCGTAAAGATGGCCAAGATCACTGATTCGCGGTACCGCCGGTTTCTCGCCAAGCACCACCGCTCGCTGCCGCGCCGAGGCGACCATCGTCCGATAGTTCGATAACGACAGCCGCGCGCTAACGCCCGACTGCTGGTCGACGTACTTGCTTCGCCGCGCCGCCCGGCTAATTTCCTCAATCAGTTCCTTCATGAAATAAGGAACAAGCACGTCGGCGTACCCGTTCTGCGAACCAGTCGAAGGATTGCTCGCAGCTTCGTCCGAATCGCCTTCTTCTTTTCTGCTGCTGTCTCCTTTGCCTTCAGCTTCCTGCTCAATAATCGAGATCCCAAGATCGCGCTCCAGCGGATAATGCGTGTGAATGATCGACCCGATCCGATCCTTTAATTGCGGGATTACCTTGCCCGATCGGTTGTACGTCGACGGATTCGCACTAAACAGAATCAGCACGTCGATATCAAACTGAATGGGATAACCGCGAATCTGCACATCGCGCTCTTCGAGAATATTGAAAAGCCCGACTTGCACCAACTCATCCAGTTCCGGGAGCTCATTCATCGCGAAGATGCCACGGTGCATCCGTGGAATCAAACCGAAATGCAGCGCCTCCTCGACGCCCATACTCACACCAGCCGCGAGCTTCGCGGGATCGATTTCGCCAATGATGTCCGCGAACTTAGTGCCTGGAGCGAGCCGCTCTGCGTATCGCTCTTCGCGCCGCCACCAGCCAATTCGAACCTCATCCGCCGGCACGCTCTTTACCAGTTGTCGCCCGCGCCGCGTGATCGGCCGCAACGGGTCGTCATGCACGGCGATCTGCGGATCGTCGATAAACGGAATCTCTTCGTCGAGAAACGAGGCCATCAGCCGCATCAATCGGCTCTTCGCCTGCCCTTTCTCGCCCAAGAACAAAATGTCGTGCTGCGCGAGAATTGCAATGTTAAGCTCGGGCACCACGGTATCGTCGTACCCAACGATGCCGGGATACAGCTCTTCCCCCGCCTGCAATTTGGCGAGGAAGTTGTCGTGAATCTCTTGTTTAACCGTTTTGGAAGTCCAGCCGCTGTCCCGCAATTCAGACAGCGTGGATGCTTTACTTGCTACCGAAGTCGCCATGAATGACCCGTATCGCCTTAGTTTACCGCTGAGATCGTACCCACGATTATAGCGCGGCCGGCAAGGGCAGGGCAGGGCGGCGAAGACTAAAGGAACGCTAATCCGCGCTAATCTTCACTTATGAAGAGATGGGGCCTCGGACAGTTTGCGTTTGGCCCGGTTACTTATTCGTCCGTAACGCACCCCTCGCTAGCGCTCTTCACATTCTTGATGTACTTATAGAGTGTGCCGCGAGTCGACTTGTAGGCCGGCGCCTTCCAGGCTTTCTGCCGACGAGTCATTTCATCCGCTGGCACATCGAGCGTGATCATATTCGCCTCGGCATCGATCGTAATCCGATCCCCATCCTGCACCAGTGCGATCGGGCCGCCGACTTGGGCCTCTGGCGTTACGTGCCCAACAATGAATCCTGCCGATCCGCCGGAGAACCGCCCGTCGGTGATTAGCGCGACATCCTTCTCCAATCCCGCACCCACAATGGAGCCAGTGGGCGACAACATCTCCGGCATCCCCGGCCCACCCTGTGGTCCTTCATACCGAATGATGACAACTTCCCCTTTGTTGATTTGCCGCTTCTGCATGGCATGGAGCATGTCTTCTTCGGAATCAAAACAATTCGCAACGCCGGTGAACCGCAATCCTTCCTTGCCCGTGATTTTTGCAACCGCCCCATCCGGGCAGAAGTTCCCGCGCATGATTCGAATGTGCCCCGACTTCTTAATCGGCTTCGACACGGCGTGCACCACGTCTTGCCCCTTCGCAAGCGCGGGCAGTTCCGCCAGGTTCTCCGCAATCGTCTTTCCTGTAATCGTCAAGCAATCGCCGGTGATGAGCTTCTCATCCAATAACAGCTTCATCACCGCCGGCGTGCCGCCGACGCGATGCAAATCCTCCTGCACGTACTTTCCGCTCGGCCGCAGGTCGGCGAGGTATGGCACGCGATCGCTTGTCCGCTGAAAATCATCAATCGTGAGCGGCACGTTCACGGCCCGCGCCATTGCAATGAGATGGAGCACCGCATTGGTCGATCCACCGACCGCCATCACGAGCGCCATTGCGTTTTCAAATGCCTCGCGCGTCATCACGTCCCGCGGACGGATATTCTTCTCCATGCAATTCCGAATCACCGCTCCGGCGCGCCGGCATTCTTCCAATTTCCCCGGATCCGTCGCCGGCAACGACGAGCTGTACGGCAATGCCATTCCCATCGCCTCGATTGCCGACGCCATCGTATTTGCCGTGTACATCCCGCCGCACGCCCCGGCGCCCGGGCACGCATGCCGCACGACATTCCGCCGCTCGGCATCGGACATCTTTCCCATCATCTGCGCGCCGTAACACGTGAAGGCCGAAACAATATCGATCGGCTCGCCGGTCGCCGTGTGCCCTGCGCGAATCGTCCCGCCATAGATCATGAACCCCGGCCGATTCAACCGCCCTAGCGCCATCAGTGCCCCGGGCATGTTCTTGTCGCAACCTGGAATCGTGATACACGCGTCGTACCACTGCGCGCTCATCACCGTCTCGATCGAGTCCGCAATCAGATCGCGCGACTGCAGCGAAAAGCTCATCCCATCGGTGCCCATCGAAATGCCGTCCGACACACCGATCGTGTTGAACCGCATTCCGTACAGTCCGGCATCATTCACACCTTTCTTGACCTCCGCCGCGAGGTCCAGCAAATGCATGTTGCACGGGTTCCCTTCGAACCACATGCTGGCAATCCCGACCTGCGCCTTCTTCATGTCGTCTTCCGACATGCCGGTCGCATAAAGCATCGCCTGCGAAGCGCCCTGCGTTTCGGGTTGGGTGATTTGACCGCTGAATTTATTGAGGGGACCAGACACGTGCAAACTCCGAATGACGAGTTTTAATAAATGATTTTGGATTTAGCCGTTCAAACAAGGTGATATTGTAGCCGGAAATGGTTCGCGCGCCGCCGGGCGGGAACGACGGCGTAACGTGTCCCGTTGTGGTGGGAACCACGAAAAACACGAAACGCGCGAAAAAGTTGATTCGAAAGCGGCCATCTAACTGCGAACAGGTGTGGCGTCGATGCGATCGACTTGACCTCACGATGCATTCGGTTCAGGCAGTGTTTTTTCGTGCATTTCGTGTCTTTCGTGGTTCAATAACATGCCTCTTAGTGGTAAGCGGTCGTGATTAAAAAATGATGGCGCCAATGGGCTCGCGGTCGAACGTGCGCATGCGGCAACGGTCGCTCGCGGAGGGGCGGCGGCTGCATGGTACGGTCGAGGTCGAGTCCAACCGTTCGGGCAAGGCCCTGCGTCCTCGTGGGGCCGAGGGGTCGTCCAGAGCTGTCGCACGGCAAGAGGGAGGTTTGCAAACCTGTGCAAGCGTGCGACTGGCAGTTGCGACGACGTCGGCGAGAGCTCTTCACGCAGCTAACTCGCGCGAGCGGTCATTTCAGGGTGTGCGTTTGTAACATAAGGCGCGGCCAAAACCAAGAAAAATCTTTGGTGGAAAAGAGTGGCCAAGAATTGTGGATTGACATGCGGTTTAGCTAAACCGCAAGCGGTGAGTTGCGCGGGGGTCTAAGAGTGGAAGGGTTCAGGGTGATGGCTGTAATTGCAAATAACCGGTTGGTTGCGAATTATCTGCGACGGGCAAATCGATTTCAAATACTTGATCGTCTGCAACATCAAGGACGGGTCGCTTTAAGTTGGCGCCAAACCATTTTGAGATTCCATCGACTTCAACGTCGAACGCAGTTATTTGAATACGACCGGTCGGAACGCGAGTTTCAAAACGGCCGTCCTTTGTCGGCTCTAAGTGTTGTTGCACGACTGGGCGGCGAGTTCGCTCGAGTGGAAGTGATTCGGCGAGGAGAAGTGCTTTCATGTTAGGTACGATTTCGAGAGGCTTTTGGGTGGCTGCATCCAGTATGCGCACGCGTACTAAACCACCGTTGCTCAGATCTAGTGGGGGCGCGACGGTCTTTTGCCCTGTGGTTGTAGTAACTTCCTTTGCCGTGGGATTTAACAACCCTGGTTTATCAACCCATAGGTTGTAGTCGCCGGCCGGCAGCGTCGTGATGCGATAGTTGCCTTCGGCGTCGGTTGCTGCCGTGGATTTATAAAACGGTTGAACCGATGCTTCGCCGGAAGGCATTGTGATCGGAACGCGCGTCGCGGCCGTAACGACCGCGCCGTCGACAGGCTTGTCCGAAGGCTTCTGCACGACGCGACCGGTGATGATCGCGGGCGCTGAAAGCTTGACGTCCTTCGTCCCGGGTGACTTTTCGAATCTTGCTGTAAACATCGCAAAGTCTGGGTGAGATACGGCTAGTTGCGGCGGTGTGCTGAATGCGGTAAACGTCGCGGTGTTATTGCCGCGACCCTCAAACCGCGCGCGTTCTTCTTGCTCGGCTTTCTTTTTGAATTCGGCGAGGTCAAATGCTGGCGCGTCGGTGATCTCGTATCGTCCGTCCGAGTCGGTGCGGCTCGAGCTGGCGCCTTCCCAACTGCCAATCCAGCCCGTTTGCACCGATACGAGGGCATCTTTCACAGGCTTGCCGTTGGCGGCGGTGACTCGCCCGCGCAACGTGGCGCCGGGCTGCATGATATAGGCATGGTACATCCCTTGCCGCGCGATCATTTGTGGAACGTCCACCTGTGATACGCTTTCCCGTCCGTTCTTGCGAGCGATGACATCGACGAAGTCGTCGCCAATTTCGCTGTACGAGGGGATCTTATGATCGGGATACAGTTTGTCCAAATCGAGCACATTTTCGAACAGGAACTTTCCTTCGCCGTCGGTCTTTTTCTGAGCGACGAGTTTGCGTTCGCCGTTGCTTTGACGAACTTGGAATACAAATATGTCGACGTTGCCGATCGGCTGTTGGTTTTCGTCGAATGCGATGCCCGCGAGCGTGTTGGGGGCAAGCCGCGGCCTGTTACTGAATGATGGTTGAGGTGGAGCGCTGTTTGCCGTGTCGGCCGACGAGTCGCCGGCCGGGGTGGGAGCAGTCACGATTGGTTGAATCGGTTGCTGTGATTCATTTGCTACATCGACGTTGACCGTACTTCCGGCGTTATTCGTCGACAAATCTTTTAGTGGCGTTTCAAGCTCGACCGTTTCGCCTTCTTTGACGTCAACCACGCTTGATGTTCCGGCAACTGCTTGATTTGCCTCCAAAAAGAATGGTTCCGCTTGAATGTATTGCTTGCCCGGGCTGACGAACTTTAGCTCGAAGTTGCCATGGGCATCCGTTTCCGTCGTTGGGAGGTAGTACCGATTATCATGTCCCGCGAAGTCGGCTGCACGGACTTGCTTGCCTGCAGCCGGTTTGCCGTTGACTGTCACACGCCCGCGAACGCTCGCTGGTTGCGTTAGGCGCAGGGTAACGTTTTCGATGCGTTCTCCCGGGTGCGTTTGAAAGGGTTCACCCACAGCGTTCGCCCAGCGCCGCCACTCCTCATACTTTCCGTCGTGAGCAATGAGGTTGTACTTTCCGGAATCGCTGGACGGGAGCTTCATTTCGAACTCGCCGTCTTTGACAGTTCTGTAGCTGTAACGTGTGTCGCCAGTGAGCGAATTGCCAGAGCCCGTGGCGGCGGGCGCAATTGTCGCGCCTTCGACCGGTTTTCCATCGGGGTCGACAACGTGGCCAGTCACCGTAACACACGGCTCGACGAAAATTGTCGCGGGTGACGACTCACTAGTGATGTTGAATTGGAGTTCATCCCAGTTGCCATTGAGTCCGTAACGGTCAAGTGTGAGTTTCTGCTGCCGCTCATCGGCAGCTTGGGGACTCCACCAGCGCGCGTATTGGCCAGCTACATGGCTCTCATTTCGATTGTCGCCCACTGCCGCGACGCTGAAGATGAGCGGGCCGGGGAACATGTCGGGAATCTCTAGAATCCCTTCGGCGTTCGAAGTCCCTTCGATGCCTTGTCGCTGCCAGTTCCACAGTGTGATGCCTGGGACGGGTTTGCGAGTGACACTATCCACGACTTTCGCGCGGAACGTGATGCCACGCTGCAAATGAATATCGAGTTTTCGCTTTTCATCTTTGGTGATCTTTTCTCCTTGATACCGCGCGACGCCTCGGCCCGGCACGCGAAGCTGCAGGTCATACGAATCGGGTTCGAGATACAGTCGGTAGAGACCCTTTGCGTCCGATTTAGCCTGAGTCGTCACTTCCTCGACGACGAATCCGGGCTCCGGCGTAATGGGCCCGCGCGTGGCGCGCACGAGTGCATCCGCAACGGGCTTACCTTGCGAATCGAGGACGTCTCCCTCGAGATAGGTGCTGTTGCCCATTTTTACGACCCAGTTCGGCACGAGGGCTCGCCCGTTCGCAAACAGCCGCGGTTCGTAGCCGTCCTTGCGGAATTCGATTTCGACTGCCTGGTGAGGATTGAGGCCTTTCACAACGAATCGACCTTCGTCGTCGGTGGTTGCTTCATTGCCGGGGTACCAGGTGTTGGCATCCGCCGTAACGCCGGCCAGCGGTTTGCCATCGGGACCGATAACCTGCCCGGCGAGCTCTGTGGGCCGCAACTTCGCGGCCTGTTCCGTTCCCGACGACTTTGGTTGATCGTTCTTCGAGGTATGTTGCTCCGTGCCGAACTTATCGCGCCGGTCCTTGAGATACTCACGTTGCTTGTCGGAAAGTGTCCCTAAATCAATCTGCCGATTTTCATCTGGAAGCAAACTTACGCTCGCTCCAGACACCGTGATGGATGCCGGCCCTTGTTCGCACCAGCGAGCGATGTCGGTCTCGAGAATCGCGGGCACCTTAGAATAGCGAAACGTATCCGTTGCCTTTTCCTGTTTGAGATCGCGCCAATACTGCGAGAGGTTAACGGCCGGATATCCGTCCTGTTCGCGAATTCGCGTGATGAGCGATGCTGTTTGCGGCGGGTCGGAATCCTGATCGAGCTTCGCCTCCACCGTCGCCCACGGCAGTAGCGAGATTTTGTTAGACCCAGGGAAGCCATCACTTCGCGCGACGTGAATCCCGCTCTCCGGATGAATCGCAAGCACACAGTATTTTTGCCCCTTCGCTGGATAAATAGCGAAGTGCCCCGCAGCATCTGTCTTAGTGCAGACTTCGTCCAACCGGTTTCGAAGTCGCCCTTGAACCAGCACGACATCGTAAGCCGTATACGGGAGCACCGCCGAATCGATCGGCGTGACGAGAACCACCTCCGCCCCCGCGACCGGTTTGCCTTGCGAATCAACAACCGTGCCTTCCACTCGCAATGACTCATCCGGCACCAGGTCGCTTGCCTTTTCGATCCGGTCATACCGCAGGCCAGCCCGCGGCAGCAGCGTGCCTTCGCTGTGGCTCGTCAGTTTGTATTTGCGCTGTAGCTCGTAAATCGTCCTGCTGGCCGCCGGTTGCCCGCCCGATTCAATCACACCGTTCGTGAAATAAAAATGCGGAACCGCCTTCGACGGGTCGGGCAGGGTGGCAATTTTACTTTCAATATCATCCCACGTGACGATTTCCTTCCCATCCAGCAACATCACGTGCCTGGCGATGACGATCGTTAGATCAGTCTCTTTGACTTGATCGCCTTTTGCAGCGTTTGGCTTGTCGCCAGAAGCTAAATCATCTTCGGTGCGTTTGTCCGCGCCCGTTTGAGTGGTACTCACATCCTGTTGAACGCCAAACTGCGCCGGTGAAAGTTTCCTAGTCCCTAAGTCGTTTTCACCGGCCTCAATCTCCTTCTCAAATCGTCCCCTCTGCCAGTCGATTGTTTGTATCCAGCCGGCGCGCTCATGCCACACCTGAAACTCCCATTTCCCAAGCGGCAAGTTCTCGATCCGCGCCACGCCATGCTCGTCGCTTACGGCAACGTAGGGGTTCGGCCGAACGAGGAGCCAACCTTTCAACCAAAGATGGTCATTGGAGATGATGTTAACCGGAGCATTGTCAAAGTGGGCGGTATCGACAGGCACCTTGCATGACGCCTGCTCTCCAGCTTCCAGTCGACGGTTAACACCAAAACCCGATTCGTTAAAATTGATGTTGCAGAGAGTCGTGGTTTCGTTTTTCCAAAGCAGCTCGCGCGGGCCTTGGAAGGCCGCGACGTGTGGCGAGATGCGACCCTTCTCAAGCGTAATGGTTGTCGGCGAAAGATTGCCGACCGGCGGCGCGGGAATGTTCGGGCTGCGAACCCAAATCAACACATTGGTGATCCCCCGATCCTTACCGACGACGAGCGACTCATCGAAAACCTTGGCCCCCGCCACGTTGTTGATATCGATTCGCCCCAACTCGCGGTCGTCTGATTTTGCTGGCCATATATATTCCTTAATCTCCTTTCGTTCCGGCGGCGTACCCGCGTATTCAAAACGAATCGTCAGCGAGCCAGTTGTCGGTGAGACCGTCTTTTCGATGGCCGCATCTTTGTCCTTACCGTTCTCGGCAGGTGCCGTGTGGCCAGGTTGAATCGTAATCAGCGACAGCGTCATCGCCGCCCCAATCGCAAGGATCGCAGACAACGCTTTCGCGAGCGACGAACATCGCCGCAAAATCGTCACGCTCTCGTCCAGAAGAATCGCCACGCGCTGCCGCAACTGCGACGCCCCTTCCCACAACCCAACCGCCGATGCCAACCGCATTGTTCGACCGTTAGCCAAGTTGCGAGCCCAGCCCACAAGTTGCTCCGCATATTGCTCCCGGCTGGTGAGCTCCGCCGCTGCTGCATCAGCCAGCGACTCCTGGTCAAGCCGCATCCGCCGCCGCGTCAGCCAGTACAGCGGCTGCGCCCAAAACACCGCCAGCAGCCCACGGCTGAGAGCCAGCCAGGCCAGATCGAGATTTTGAACGTGCGCCAACTCATGCGCGAGGACCGTGCTCAACTCAGCTTGCGGAATTGCGCTTGCGGACAGTGGTTCCAACAGCCTTGCGGGAAGAACAATCACGGGACGTCGCAAGCCGAGCGCCACCGGCACATCGAATTGATCGCACACAAGGACGTTGGGGACAAAGTTACGTTTAAACGATGTGGCCTCCGCGATGCGACTTAACAGTTGTTGCACGTCGGGCCGTGCATCATGCGATCGCCGACGAAGGGCGCGCGCAATTAGCCACCCAGCCGCAAGCCACAGAATCACGCCGATTGCGCCAATAAGTTCAATCGCCCCCGCAACCGCCCACGGCCGAAGATTTATGTGCGACGCGACTTCTACATTTGCTGCCGGCCGAGTCATCGGCGCAACACTTATTGGCGGTGGTTCAACAGGCTGCAAATCGTCAGGCGCAATCGCAGGTACGGCGATCGGGGTAACCGGTTGAAAAGTTTCCTTCGAAATTTCGGGCTTCGCGGTCATTAAATGCAGCGCCGACCAGCCGGGAACCGCACACAGCCCCGCCAGCAGCACGAGCCCGACGAGCAGCGACTTCACAACCGCCAGCCGATGCACCGGCTGGCGAAGCCCCGCCATGGCAAGAAGTGATAGAAGTAACAGGATCGAACCGAGAAGATAAACGTCCACCGACCAATGCCCCAACCACTCGGCAAAGCGGATCATGGCTTATCTCCTTTGCGGCTTCGCTTGGTGGACCGCTCGCGCGCGGCGGCCAGCATCGCATCAAGCTGATCGAGCTCAGCTGCAGAAAGGCGCTTCGACTCCAGCGCGTGGACCAAGTACTCGTCGACTGCCCCGTCGAACACCTTCTCCAGAAAAGTGTTTGCCAATCGGCGAACGGTCGATTGCCGCGGCAGCTTGGGCAGATAAACGTACGCCTTCCCCTCGCGGCGATGCCCCACAAAACCCTTTTGCTCCATCACCTGTAACAGGCTGAGCACCGTCGTGTAGGCCAGCTCTTCCTTCCGCGAGGCGGCCCCTTCATTCATCGCGTCCGCCAAATCACGGACTGTGACTTCCCCGCGCTCCCACAGCACCTTGAGCGCTTCCAACTCTCGATCCGTCGGCGTTTCGTTCAGCATTGCGGTCTCTTACTGGTCAACCAGTAACAACGACCGCATTCTACTGCTCAACCAGTAGTTGTCAATACTTTTTGGGGGCAGCCTTTCTACACCGGCCTCAAAAGCCGCGAGCGCTGCATCCCGCCGCTGCGCCCGGCCGCGTTTAGATACCAGCCCCTTCGTCGTAACTCTCGCTCAGCGCATGGGCTTGGGAGACCAGGGTTTCCGGCGGCACGCTCTTCGTCAGCCACACATTACCGCCGATGACCGAACCGCGCCCAATCGTCACGCGGCCCAGGATCGTAGCGCCCGCGTAGATCACCACATCCTCTTCAACAATCGGATGACGGCCTTTCCCCCTCATCTCCTCGCGATCGTCGAATTGGAAGTCTTTGGCGCCAAGCGTAACGCCATGATGAATCTTGACACGCCGGCCAATGACGGCCGTCTCACCGATCACCACACCGGTTCCATGATCGATGAAAAAACCGTCTCCAATCTTCGCGCCCGGATGAATATCAATCCCGGTCGCCGAGTGGCTGATCTCGGCGATCATTCGCGCCACCAAAGGCAGACGCAGCACGTAGAGCTCATGCGCCAGTCGATGCGAAATGATCGCCACGATCCCTGGATAGCACGCCAGCACTTCATCCACGCTCCGAGCCGCCGCGTCTCCGTCGTAAGCAGCCAGGATGTCAGTTTCCAACAACGATCTGACTTTCGGCAGCGACCGAGCAAACTGTTGTACTATCGAAATTACCGCCGATCGTTGCTCATCCGTGGCAAATTCGTTTCCGGATGTAAACTGCAACTCCACAAGCGCTTGATTCGAAAGTTCGCGTAGCGCGACATCCAACTTGTTACCCACGTAGAAGTCAACGCAGTCGCTCGCCAGCAAGTGAGAACCCAACCTGTTCGGAAACAGCGCCCGGCTCAAATCGTCCACGATCGAACTCAACGCGTTGCGCGACGGCAGCAAAACAGGCTTGCCCACGCGCCGGCGGCTAACCAGCGACTCATTGCGCAACAGTCGCAGCTGGGAAACGACGTCGCTGATGCCCCAGTCCTCCACCTCCCCGAAAGTTCGATCGTGCTGTGCGATAACCGTTGCCATGAAAACGATCTCCTACGAAGCCCGGTCTTCCTGCTGCCTGCCGCCGGCTAACAAGTCGCACCCGTGCGAACGTCCGCCAACAAAAAAAGCCAACATTCCCAAACTAGGACGTTGGCCTCCGGTTGGCCGGTCGGCGCGGCGAATTGTATTGGACGGAGCGTATCAACAAATCGCGAGAGTCTCAATGCAAACGTCGCGCCGCCGCGAGTCCGCACCGACTTTCGAAAATCGATAATTCGCTGACACCACGAAAAATAAAAGTGTACTAGGCCTTGGCCAACGCACGCGTAGCCGAAGTATTCGGCGTCACCGAATCGACCACCGCGCCCCGCCGCAAACGCAAAAACTTGCCGGCAGGGGGAGTCTACCCAGCGAATATCACGGCTGCATCCAGCATCCCTGCGAGTTCCAGTCGACGAACACGCGGATTTCGCGAGAATCCCCCGCAATTAAGTGCGTTTGCGCTGCGGCACGTTCTTTGCCTAACTGCGCACCGCCACTTAACTCATCTTCAATCCCGCTTGGTCTCCTCCCGTGACGCACATCTCTGATTTTGCCAACCTGCTCGTAGCTATTTCTCTGCTGCTAATTGCGGCCCACCTTCTAGGAACGGTGTTTGATCGCTTCCGTCAGCCTCGTGTGATTGGCGAAATCGCCGGCGGACTCGTGCTCGGCCCCACGTTGCTCGGCCACTATCTCCCCAGTGTCAAGGCAACATTTTTTCCCACAACCGGTCTGACGCCCAGTGTCTTGGCTACCATCTCGCAGCTCGGCCTGATTCTCTTAATGTACGCGTCGGGATCGCACCTCCGCACTTTCGCCCGCGCCGGCGAACGAAAGCTCGTTTTGATTCTCGCTGCCGCCGGGACGCTCCTGCCGTTTTTTGCGGGACTTGTCGCCTTGCAGTTTATCGACACGTCGCGATTTCTAGGTCACGCCCAAAGTTCGACTGCATTTCTACTCGTCTTTGCGACAGCGATCGCCGTCGCCAGCATCCCGGTAATCTCCCGGATCATGCTCGATCTGAAAATCCTCGAAACAGCATTTGCCCGCATCGTGATTGCGACCGCCGTGATCGACGATCTGATCCTCTATTTCGTGCTCGCGATCGCGCTCGGAATAGTACAGCCTAAACCGCATATTGCGTTTAGCCTCCCGACGCTCCTGGGGCTTGAATCCGCGACCGCTTCGGGCGCTATTTACCACGTATTTGCTACGGTGATATTGCTGGCTGGCACGCTTTCCATCGGACCACGTTTGTTAACTTCAATTCTGTCGAGCGCGCGGAGTTTCTGGCGGCTCGACAACTGCGCAATCGTGCACCTCGGATTCCTGGCGGCGGTCGCCGTACTCAGCCTGTTTCTCGACGTGAATCCGATGTTTGCCGCCTTAGCCGCCGGCATGGTCGCAGGGCACGCAACGCAACAATTGGGCGGCAGCGCGCCGCGAAGCATCACGCACCTTTCGCGTACGATCTTCATGCCGCTGTATTTCGCGCTCGTCGGTCTTAAACTCGATCTGGTTCACCATTTCGATTTCTACTTCTTCGTCGAATTCATCGCCTTTGCTTGTGCGATTAAGGCGATTAGCATTTTTGCGGGCGCCAAGCTTGCCGGAAAAAGCAACGCCGCAGCCCTCAACTTGGCCGTTGCCTTGAATGCCCGTGGCGGACCGGGGATCGTGTTGGCCACGCTCGCCTACGACGCCGCGATCATCAACGAAGACTTTTTTGCGATCCTCGTGTTGCTCGCCGTGTTTACTTCTCTCTTGGCCGGTTCATGGCTCGGCCACGTGGTCCGCGCAGGCCGTAGTTTGCTTGGCGACGAAGATCGCCTCGCGTCGTCGACTCGGCTCGGCGAAAGCACATTCCGATCCCCCTCAGTTCCGTGAAATATGCTGGCCAAGCCAGCACGGATAACAGTGTCGGCGATCGGCCGCGTGGCCACCCGAGCTAAAACCTCGAGAATTCGGCTCCAATGCGGTGGTTTTTCCCCTGGCATACGCTTTGCCAAGTCTTTCCTTCGATTGTGAAGAATCGGTCAAGACAGCGTTAACGCTCTGCGACCGATCAGCATCCTTCCCGACAGCCGAAAGCTGTTATCCAACAGTCTTTCTCTTCTCTCGACACGGAATCCACCATGTGCAGCACCACTCGAATCGTTAGCGTTTTGTGCACCGTCGGCCCCGCCTCGCTCAATCGCAGCACGATTCAGCGCCTCGAACAACGCGGCGTCGATTTGTTTCGCATCAACCTGTCGCACACGCCGCTCGACAAAGTCGCCGAAACCGTCGAGCTGCTGCAATCGTATTCGCACATCCCGGTCTGTCTCGACACTGAAGGCGCGCAAGTCCGTACCGGCACGATGGCTGAGGCAGTCAGCGTTTCCGAGTCCGACTACGTTCGCTTAACGCCCGAGAGCTTGCTCGGCACCTCGACCACCATTCCGCTGACGCCGGCTAGTGTGTTTGAGTCGTTACAGCCCAACCAACTCGTTTCGCTCGATTTCGACGGCGTCATGCTCCTGGTGTTAAAAGCCAATCGCGATGGCGCCGACACCGTCGTCATCAACGGCGGCCGAATCGGTTCCAACAAGGCAGTCGTCGTCGCGCCCGCACCGGCCCTCCCGGCCATTACCGAAAAAGACCGCGAGGCCGTTGCCATCGGCCGCCGCCTCGGCGTGAAGCACTTCGCCCTCTCTTTCACGAACTCCGCCGAGGACGTCGCCGAGCTTCGCGAACTCACAGGCCCCGATGCCCGAATCATCTCCAAAATCGAAAGTAAACGCGGTGTCTTGAACCTCGACGCCATCCTCGGCGCTGCCGACGAAATCCTCATCGACCGGGGAGACCTGTCGCGCGAAGTGCCGCTCGAAAACATCCCGCTCCTCCAAAAGGCAATCATCCGCAAGGCCAACCAGGTAAAAGTTCCCGTCAACGTGGCGACGAACCTCCTCGAGTCGATGATCGCCAATCGCAAACCGACCCGCGCCGAGCTGAACGACATCGTCAACACGCTCCTCGACGGCGCGACCGGTCTTGTGCTGGCCGCCGAAACTGCCATTGGCCAGCACCCGGTCGGCGCGGTTGACATGGTCCTCAACATGATCGAGCGCTTCCGCCGCTCCACCGAGGGCTACCGCATTGAGGACTTGCTAGAAGGTGGTTCGTCGTTGCTACCGACCCTGCACGGCCGGAAATCTGTGGACTCGTGGCCCTCACGTCGCCGACGTACTTCGCCCGAAATCGTCAGCCGATTGCCTGGTATCGAAGTCGATCTCGAAACCGCCATCGATATCGAAAATCTCGCCGGCGGAGTCTATTCCCCGCTGCGCGGTTTCATGACCCGCGAAGAGCTGGAATCCGTCCTCAATGAAAATCGCCTCCCCCGCGGCGACGTTTGGACCTTGCCGATTCTGCTGCAAGGCAAGAGTCAAGAATTCGCCGCCTTCCAGCCGGGCCAGATGGTGCGGCTCATCGACCCCCGCGGCGGCCGAGCCACGGCCGTTCTACAAATCGAAGACAAGTTCGAACTCGATCGCGAATCGGTCGCGTCGCGCTGGTTTGGAACCACGGATAGAACACACTCCGGCGTTCGCCGGTTCACCGAGCGCGGTCTGACGGTCCTCGGTGGACCGATCGAGTACCTCGGTGCATCCTCTTCAGCCCTCTCGCCTTACGAGCTAACACCAGCCCAAGTTCGCACCGTGTTCGATGCCAAGAGCTGGACGAAGGTTGTGGCATTCCATGCGTATTCACAGCCAACGATCGAAGATGAGCAAATCATCGCTCAAGCATGTGAGCAGTGCCGCGCCGATGGGATATTGATTCATCCCGTGGCCGCCGTCTCGCCAGACGACGCGCCGACTACCAGCTCGATTCTCATCGCGTATGAGCAATTGCAACGAAGGGCTGTGCCGAATTCGCTATTGGCGGCCTTCAACAGCTACCCCCGCCACGCCGGGCCGCGCGAAACCGTGTTCAACGCACTCTGCCGCAAGAACTTCGGCTGCACGCACTTCGTCCTCAAATCAGACGACATCGACAATGGTTATTCCAAAAGCGCCGATCGAATCCTGTTCGAATCGCTCGGCGACATCGGCATTACGCCGGTCTTCACCGTAACCGATGACGCGGCCGCGTCTCAACTCTCCACCGAAGCATTCGCACCAGTCGCCACGAGCCCACAACCGCTCGAAGTGTAGTCCGCGCGTCGCTCAATCGAACACCGACATCGGAACCAAACCAAATGACAGTCCAAATCGCCTCACCATTGAACGGCGAAGCCACCTCGCCCACGCTGCCCGTTTCCGTTAAGCTACGCCAGTTCGCCGGCCGCTCGCGCCTCGTTGCCAATTTTATTCTCGGCCGACAGACGCTTGACCCCGGTGTCACCGTATTCAACGACGACACGTGGTACGTCTCCTACCCACGCTCCGGCAACACCTATTGGCGATTCCTCACCGCCAACTTGATCTCCCAAGGCAAGACGGTCGATTGGACGAACATCGAACGTTACGCGCCAGATATCTACGTCACCCGCGACTCGATATTGCGAACGCTACCTCGCCCGCGCTATTTAAAAAGCCATGAAGCCTACAAGCCAGCGTACCGCCGCGTTGCGCTGATTGTGCGCGACCCGCGCGACGTCGCCGTCTCCTGCTTCCACTTCACCAAACGCTGGGGAATGATTCCCGAAGAAATGCAGATCGATGAATTCGTCCCCCAATGGATCGCCGGCAGTTTTTACACGTACGGCAACTGGGGCGAATGGCACGGCAGCTGGATTGGCGCTCGGCGTGACACTCCCGAATTTTGGATCTTCCGCTACGAGGATATGGTCACCAACCCAGCCGAGCATCTGCCTCGATTGGCCGAAGCGCTGAAGCTTCAGGTCAAACCGGAAGATATCCAGCGCGCGATCGAAAACAGCCGCCCCGATCGCCTACGCGAATTAGAAAAAAAACAGCGTAACAAACACAAGGTACTTCGCGACGGGAAGAATACTTCCTCTTACGTTCGCGCCGCCACCTCCGGCCAATGGCAAGAGGCTCTCTCTTCCGCCTCCGTCGCAGCAATCGAAACCGCTTGGGCAACCCCCATGCGTGACTTCGGTTATCTGTCGTAACAATGCTAAGCCGAAGCGACCGAACAGAAACTTCCCTTATAGCGCAAACAAAGTAAGGATTAGAGCAACCATTGCGGCGAACCGCCGAAGGAACGTCCAAGTCGAATTGACTTTGGCCGCAAAGTCTTGAAGCTGTGATACTATATCGATTGAGCTCACAGCGCAGGCGCCGACAAATACGACACTCGGCCAGTGGAAAATCGCACGCGTCTCGCCGCGTCGCCCGGCCCTGGATCGCATCCAAGAGGCAAGACATATATGACCCTCCCCTCAGGTTCGCCAGCGCGCCGTCGCGCTTTCACGCTTGTCGAGCTTCTCGTCGTCATCGCCATCATCGGCATCCTGGTCGCACTGCTACTGCCAGCGATCCAAGCCGCGCGCGAGGCTGCCCGCCGCGCCCAATGCCAGAACCACTTAAAGAATCTTGGGTTGGCGTGCCTCAATTACGAATCGTCAAAAAAACATTTACCGCCAGGCTTCGTCAGGCAAAAAGAGTTGTACGAGGCATGGGCATGGAGCACCTTCATCCTGCCTTACATCGAAGAGCAGGCGATCTACGACAAGCTAAGCCCCTCCGAAACCTTTCAACAGCCGGTCGACGCCACCCGCAAAACGAATCGCAATCTGTGCGACGTCTTTTCAGCCGCGGTGAGCACACCTTCGGAGCTAGTGCCTCTTCAAACGCCGATTCCAGTCTTTCGATGCGCTTCGGATTCCACGCCCGCTTTGATTCCCGTCGGGAATCCACCGGATCCGCTTGCCTCGATTAACTCACCGACCTGCCCCAACATCGGGAGAGCGAGCGGTGATCAATGGGAGCGACATTTCAATGGTCAATTCGCCCCCCTCGGCTTTCAGCCATCAACGTCGAACTACGTCGGTTGCAAAGGCATGGTTGATTTCGGCTGTCCGGGCAGCGGCAGCGCAACGGCCAGTGATCCATGGGGACCGCCGAAACCGCCGACTGCCGATACTTGTCCAACCGACGGCGTCTTTTATGGAAACAGCCAGATTAGCTCCAAGAGTATTACCGATGGAACGAGCAATACGTTCCTGATCGGTGAGCGCGACAGATTCTGCTTGGCCGCCACCTGGATTGGTGTTCGCAATCCGGCGGGCGACGATATGTGGAGTTCCCTTTGGGCCTTGGGTCACGTGCGTGACAAACCAAACGAAGCATGTACGGGCAATCACGCCTATCTGGATCCCCAACATATTTGCACCGAGGGCTTTAGCAGTCCGCATCCTGGAGGCGTGTTCTTTGCATTTTGCGATGCCTCGGTACACTTCATCAGCGATGACATCCAGTCCGATCCGCTCACTGCCACCAACGCGCGCACTTGCATCTACAACCCAAACCCGGGGGTTGTGGGGGCCTGTAAATCCAGCGCTGCGTCGCTAACCGGTGGTAGCGCGGTAATCGGCGTCTATCAGCGCCTCGGCTGGCGGAATGACGGCGAGGTCATTGACACTTACTGATAAATCTTTACCCAATAGATTTTTGGGCCTTGTAGTTCCTCTTTCGGGCGGTGCTTCCAATGCTGCGAAGCTGATTCAACATGCTAGTCGCGCGCATCCACATCGTCTTCCCCCTGCTGTTAATCGCGTCGCTCGGCTGCGGCAGATCCAGCGTATCTGACGTTGCGCCCGTGCATGGGCGCATCACACTCGATGGGCAGCCGCTTGCCAATACCGGTGTGGTTTTCCAGCTGCCCGGAAAGTCTCTGAGCGGGGGTACTACCGACGACAATGGAAATTACGTGATGATCTACAAGCGCGGGGTGAACGGCGCCAACATCGGAATAAACCAGGTAACGATCCTGGAGGACACGAAAAGAATCAACACTCAACACGTTCCACCGCGCTACAGCCAAAACTCCGAACTGCAAGCCGAAGTCAATCCCGGCGACAACGAAATCAATTTCGACTTAACAACCAAGCCGAAATGAGCACTCGTTACGGCTACTCCGTGACCAATGGCCGGGCCCGTGATAATTCCCAGTTCGGTGCGCATGGCAAGTAATCCGATCAAGATTGCTGCGTTCCATTTTCAGTTCTTATCGCTTTTTGCAGGTTTTTAATTGACCGCATTCCCCGCCCGCATTACGATCGGAGCAGTCGCGAATGAGCCCTTTCGGGGATCATTTTAGGCTCGATCTAGGGTGGTGGGTTTGCCCACCGGGCGCAGCAATTGCATCGAGCGAATCGCCGAGTGTGACGCAATCAGCGGAGCTTTGCTCCGCCGGAAAGAGTCTACTGTACGAAAACGCTTCCTGAATCCGCCGCTGTTGTCGGATCCGCACGCCCTTTCTCCACCACCCATCTCCCTCCTTCCCAAAGGGGTTCTCGTTATGTCGTTTCGTTCCTCGATTCGTGCTGCTGCAATTTCGAACCTTTTGCTCGCTGCTGCCTTCGTGACCGTGTTCTGTCTTGCTACTTCTGCCAGTGCTGTAACTCTCGTTTGGGATGCCGACAGTAATCTCCAGGGCACTGGAACCTGGGACGCGAACACGACACAGGACTGGAAGACATCGAACACCGCTGGCGCCCCTGATTCCAAGTGGAATCCCAACGACGGCACCCTGGACGCCCAATTCGGCGGCACGCTCTCCGCCGCTGCGACAGACGGCACCGGTTCCGCCAACGGCAAAGTAACCGTCAGTGGAACGATCAACGTCGATTCGATTACTTTGGCTCCTGCCGCCGGCACCTACGCCCTAAGCGGCGGCGTGCTCCACATCACGAATCCAACTAATTCGATTGTAATGAATACCATCTCAAGCGGAGCTGCCCGCGCGCAGGTCATTGCGTCGCAAATTACCGGCACCGATATCACGGTGTTTACCGATAGCCTTACCGGCGGCGTCAACTCCCTCCTGACGCTCGGCTCTCCGGGCACCGGTGTCACCAACACCTTCACCGGCGATCTGATCTTCGGCGGTTCGAACACGGCGAGCGTCGGCTTTGCGCAAATCAACATCAACAATCCGACGGCGCTCCCCGCGACCGCCACCGTTCGCATGAAGCGCAATAACTCCCAGCTCCTGTTCGGCTCTGGCGGCGCTTCCGGCAGCAATACCTTCACCGCAACCTACAACAACAACATTATTCTCAACGATGGCGGAAGCGTCGCGACTTCCCAAAGCATTGGCGCTTTCAGTAACGGCACCGTGATCACCCTTGGCGGCGTGATCTCCGGAAATTCGGGCCTCATTTTTCAGCTTGGCACCGGCGGCGGTCAGGGCAAAATCGTG
>Ga0206917_1050_pt1 | contig 36465 bp, 33 predicted proteins | sample Alteio_BWOrgHeat_68_FD_152931 | JGI IMG/M metagenome (GOLD analysis project Ga0206917, IMG submission 152931) | Enriched cells from forest soil in Barre Woods Harvard Forest LTER site, Petersham, Massachusetts, United States -... | ecosystem: Environmental > Terrestrial > Soil > Temperate forest >...
ATCTGGCCCAGTTACGAAGAGTTTGCCTACCGGCTGGAGATCTGGGGCGAAACGGTCGACAAGCTCGAGAGCATTTACATCTACCCTGCGAAACACTTCGTGCTGCCCGAGGAGCGGATCCACAACGCGGTGGATGAAATTCGAAAAGAGCTGCGAGAGCGGCTCGAGCTGTTCAAATCACAAGGCAAGCTGCTCGAGGCTCAGCGACTGAGCGCGAGGACGCGGTACGACGTTGAGATGATGATGGAGATGGGCTATTGCCCAGGTATCGAGAACTACAGCCGGCCGCTCAGCGGGCGCAAAGTGGGCGAACCGCCGTATACGTTGTTCGATTTCTTTCCGAAGGATTATTTGCTGATCGTCGATGAGTCGCACGCAACAGTTCCGCAGATCGGGGCGATGTACAGCGGCGATCGTAGCCGGAAGGAGACGCTTGTCGAGCACGGCTTCCGGCTTCCGTGTGCGCTCGACAATCGGCCGCTGAAGTTTAAAGAGTGGCAAGAACGGCTTAATCAGGTCGTCTACGTGTCGGCGACGCCGGGGCCGTTCGAACTTGAGCAGACGGGCGGCGAAGTGGTCGAGCAGGTCGTGCGGCCGACGGGGCTGTTGGACCCGGTGATTGAGATTGTCTCGGCCCGCGGACAGGTGCCGCATTTGCTGGGACAGGTCCGAGAGCGTTCTGCGGCCGGCGAGCGGGTGTTGGTAACGACGCTCACCAAGCGGTTAGCCGAGGACTTGGCTGCGTACTTCACGGAAGAAGGCGTGATGTGCAAATGGCTGCATAGCGAGCTCGATGCGTTCGAGCGGGTCGAGCTGCTGCGTGACTTGCGGTTAGGAAAGTTTGAAGCGCTGATCGGGGTGAATTTGCTCCGCGAAGGCCTCGATTTGCCGGAGGTTTCGATGGTCGCCATTCTGGACGCCGACAAGGAAGGGTTTTTGCGGAGCGAGACGTCGCTCATGCAAACGATCGGGCGGGCGGCGCGCAATGTGAACTCAAAGGTCATTTTGTACGCCGATCGTGTGACGGTCGCGATGCAGCGCACGATTGATGAAACTGATCGCCGCCGCGCGTTGCAGCAGGCATATAACAAGGAGCACGGCATTACGCCGGCGACGATCAAGAAGGCGATTGTTGCGGGCATTGAAGCGCAAGCCAGTGCTCATGCCGAGGCGAATGCGAAGGTCGGGCGCACGGATGAGACGGTCTACATCACCGAGGAGTACATCACGGAGCTGGAAGGCGAGATGATGGCGGCGGCCGAGGCGATGGAGTTCGAGCGGGCGGCTTCCATTCGCGATCGCATTACGGCGATGCGCGAACAAATCGGCGAGCCGGTTTCTGCTGTGCCTGAGAAAGAGGCTGGCGGCAAGAAACGCCGGGGCGCGAAGAAGAAGCAGGGGGATCCGGCTGCGTGGAAAGGGCGTGTGCCCCGGCCGAAGCGGAACGTGTGATGCACTTACGGTGCACCACGATATTTTTTTATCAACGCTTCTAGTTGATCGGCGACCGCCGAGTTTCCCGAGGAGCGAGCGGCTTCGATACCGCGTTGGGCAACCTCGATGGCATCAGCAGTTTGGTGCGCGGCCATCAGCGTGTCTGCGAGAAACGAATAGATAACGAGCAGGTTCGGATTTAGTTGCAAAGCCTCTTGAAATTGAGCGATTGCTTCGGGGCCGCGATTGAGTTTGACCAATGCCGTGCCGAGGCTGAAATGCGCTTCGGCCGCATTGGGCTGCAACTCGACGGCTCGCTGATACAAGGCAGCTGCTTGTTTGAAATCGCCTTGGGCGGCGACTACATTGCCCAAATTGCAATAGGCGCCGGCGTTCTTCGGATTGAGCTCTAGGAATCGTTGAAAGTGCTGGATCGCACCGGGTATGTCGCCCGAATTGTAGAGTGCGATACCAAGATTGTTGTGTGCAGCGGACAAATCGGGTCGCAATTCGAGCGCGTGCTTGAATTGTTCGATCGCCTCGGGCAACTGTCCTTGGGCGGCGAGTGTCGAGCCTAAGTTGTTGAGTACGTCGGGATCTTCGGGCGAGCTGGATTTGGCGTTTTCCAGCACGGCTCGTGCTTCGTCGGGGCGGCCGGCGGCGGTCAGCGCTCGGCCCAGATTGTTGCGGGCATCGGCGTGCTGCGGGTTCACGCGGAGCGCATGCTGGAGCACTTCGATCGCTTCGGGAGAGCGGCCCAGTTGGATGAGCGCGATGCCCATATTGTTAAGCGCGCCGACATGTTCGGGCTTGAGCGCGAGCGCAGCGTTGAGTGAATCGATCGCCTCGGGGATGCGGCCGGCGTAGATGAGTGCGAAGCCGAGCGCGCTGCGAGCGTTCGCATAGTTGGGGTTGGCATCGACGGCCGTTTTGAGCTCTTCGAAGCTTTCTTGCTCCTTGCCGGCGTAATTTAGAAGAAGACCCAGATTGTAATGGGCGAGATAGTTGTTCGGCTGTGCCGCCTCCACCTGTCGCCATAGCAGCATTTCATCGTAATAGTCACCGAGTCTTTGGGCACTTACGACGCCGGCGAGCAACGCCAAAAGGATCGCTGCGGCCGGGGCGGCGAAGTGCCAGCGCGTTGATGTAGTGGTCGCCGTACTGCGTTGACGCCAGGCGTTCAGCAGAAGATACGCGCCGACGACAACCATGACGACCAGCGACGCTAACGGCAAATACAGGCGCCGCTCGGCGGCGGTCTCGGTGAGTATCGGGACGAAAAAGGTTGGTGCGATAACGGCGGCCATGAAGGCGAGCAAAAATCCGGACGGGCGGTTTTTCACGAGCAACACAAAGGTGATCCAACCTAATAAGATTACGGGAAGCACATACTGCCAGGCGTCGGCGACGCTTTTGAAGTACGGCAACTCGTATTCGCAGAGCAGCGGCGAGGGCCATATCGCAAGCTTGAGATAGATCAGCAGCACTTCGCATTGGGTGAGCCACCACTGGTAGGCGGGCACATCGAAGTGAAAACCGGCCGAGCCGCTGCGCGGGCCGCCGATGTTGAGTGCAAACAAGATGATCCAAGTGGAAAATAGACCGATGTAGAGCGGCCGCGATTCGCGAAGCGCTCGGCCAAAAGATCCTGAGATAAACGTGCGATCGAATAGCAGCACGATGATTGGTGCGGACACCATCACTTCTTTCGAGGCCATGCCGCAGGCGCAGGAGAGCACGGCGAGAGTCAGCCACGTGGTGCGGTTCGAATTGCTTGCAGGCGACGAAGACGGATTGGCGGCCCAATATCGAAGGCTGCAATACAGAGTTGCAAGGTAGAACAGCGCCATCATGAGTTCGGTTCGCTGCGTGGTATAGATTACCGCTTCGGTCTGCAGCGGATGGAGCGCCCAAAGCAGCGCTGCCGCGAGCGCGAGCCAACTTGCGTCGGCTTCAAATCGCCCGTTGAAATACGCGAGGCGCAACGTGCGGCGGACGACTTCATACAAAAGGCAGGCGGAGAGAAAATGAATCGCGACATTCACCACGTGGTAACCGAGCGGATTGAATCCGCCGATTAGATAGTTGATCGCGAACGTCAGGTTCACCAGCGGCCGGCCGGACGTGGGAAGATCGAGCGGCGGATTCAGTGGTCCCGGTTGGTCCTCGGTGCCGATCGGCGGCCATAGCGATTGGATCGAAGGGTTTTCCGTGATGGAAATCTGATCGTCGAACAGGAACGGCGCATTCAGCGCCTGGCAGTAAACGGCGGCGATGGCAACGCCCAGAATAATTGCGACGACCCATGGTCGCAGTGAGTCGGCCGCTATGGGCTGCGGCTCGTTGACCGGCGCGGGTGAGTGCTTGCCGCCCGTTTTCATCCATGCCGGGGCTCAAAGAAAGCCCACTCCTGTTCGGCATATCGTTCGGTCAATACGCGGCGCCGTGTTTCCAAGTGAAGATTGGCGAGCTCGGGGACGTCGAATTTTTTCGCGCGCTTAATAATATCGATGCTGGTAATCAAGGTCACGTCGTGCGTGGGCTTGAAAACATTAAGAACTTTATCCGTGATGGTGAGATCGATCACATCGTGCATTTCCACGAGCACATCGCAGTTGCCTAGGTTGGCGACGGCGGCGGGTGTGAAGAGGTCGGCCTCGTAGCCTTCACAATCGCAGATGATCAGGCCCCGGCCAGAGAACTTGAACTTAGCCAGCACTTCGGGCGAGCAGGCCGATTGGATATCGACGCGACTCCGCACGCCGTTGAGTTCGGCGAGCGAGGCGCAGAACTCGCGTTGCTTCGGCTCGATATCGTAAGCGGTTACCTTGGCATTGGGGTGGCGGCGAGCGAAGCCAACCGCGTAGTAACCTTCCGCACAGCCGACATTCAAAATATCGGTGTAAGGGCGGTCTTTAATCTTATCGAGGATTGGGGTCAGTTCGCGTTCGTATACGCCCAGCAACTTCGGAAGACAGGCGCTCCCTAAGCGGGCTAGCGAAGGGTACTTGGTGCCCGCGAATGGGCCGCGGCGTACGGTGAGGTCTTTGGAGAGGTCACGTTCGAGTTGGCTTTCTTCTTCCAATACTTCCTTGGGGAATCGCATGTCGTTGTGAAAACGATTCATGTAGGCAACGCAACGCGCGAGCGGCCGATGGACGAATCGCGATCCCAAGTCGCTCGTAGCAATTGCTTTGAGAAGCGGTTTGCTAGCGCCAAGGACAGCTTGTTTAAGTCGGCCGGGCATGACATGAACCTCGATTCGGTGGGGCGCTATGAGTCCGTGAGAGAGAAATTATTATCGCTAGACCGATGCGCCTGGCCAAAGCATCGCAAAAATAGCGCCCGTAATGAGGCCGTAGGCGATGCCGTCAACGATATCCGACACCATGCGGCGGCCGAACCAGATGCCGTTCAGAATGTTGGCCGTGCCGTAGGTGAGGACACCGGCGGTGCCGACGAAGCGGAAGACGAACCAGCGATCATTGCCTGGCGGAATGACCATGCCGGCCAGGTACGCGATGACGGCGTTCGCGATAACGAAGAACAGCACAGTGCAGGCCATGTTGACGCCCATGTTCGGCGGCGACGCCCACAGCGTAAGCGTGCCGCGCGGGCCGGATTTCATTTTGGCTTTGTACGATTCGCCTTTCATGGCCTCCGGCGTGGGAGCGTACGGAAAGCAGTACTGACCGCCGGTGAGGTTATCTTTTCTGAGTTGCTGCATGACGGCGTCTTCGTTCGGCAGGCCGATCCAGTCTTTTTTGTGGTGCGGCAGGACCATCCAGGCGCAGAAGCTGGCGAAGAAAAGGGCGACTCCCGAAATCAGAATTGGTAGCCAGAGCGAAGTGAGACTTGTGAGCATGCAACGTCCCTTAATCAACGAGGGGGGATGGATGGCTAGCGCGCTTAGTTTAGCTGAAACGCACTACGTCGCAAGCGTTGTTAGCGGGTCATCTTAAGAGCGTCGTTGATCGTGCCGAGGTAGAAGCCGGCGAGGCGGAAAATCAAAAGCACGATGATGCCCATGACGCACAGACCGACGAACCAGCCGAACGCGGTCGACAGCGTTTTGATCGCAAGCTCGGCTTCCTCTTCGTAACGGTTCGAGAGGCGTTCCATCGATTCGACGATGCGCCCGCTTTCTTCGGCGACGGCAAGTGCGTCGACAAACTCGCCAGGAAAGACGCCGGCGTGCGAGAAGGCTACGTGAATCGGGTCGCCGTGGACGACGTCGTTCACAATTTGATCGGTGTGTTGGATGTAATAATCGGTGCCGGTGGTGCGGAGTGCGAGCGGAATGATGCGGCGGAGATCCATTTCGACGTTCAGCGTTAGATGCAGGGCCCACGCGAGCCGTGCGAGTGCGATCCGCTGTAGCGCGTTGCCGATGACGGGTAGCCGCATGACGGCACGCTGCAACGGGCGTGTCCAGAGCATGCCGCGCTTCACGGCGATGACGATACCAGCGATGCACAGGCCAACGGCCGCGATGAAGTTGATGTAGATGATCAGGCCGCGGGTACCGACCAAACCGAAGCCCAGGATATCGATCGGCTGGCCGTTGTTGCGTTGGGCGACGATGCCGAGGATCCAAATCAGTGCGCCGACGACGAGAATTGAAAACGCCAGCTCGAACATCGGCCAGGCAATCGCGCCGAGAAACAAGCGCTGTGCTTGGACCTGACGTCGGTAATGCAATTCGAGTCGGCGAAAGACGCGGCCGAGCGTGCCGGTGTGCTCGCCGACATCGGTCATTTCGCGAAACAACGACGGGAACAGACTGCCGGTGCCTGCGAGTGCAGCGCTGAGGCTGTCACCACGATTGATCGCATCGCGAATGCTTTGAAAATATTGCTTCGGGCGGCCGTGGGCCATATCGGTCTCGCGCTGCCAGGTGCGGCGGATGTCGATACCCGAATCGGTTTCCACCGCCAGCCGATGGCACAACTCGGAGAGTGCCTTATTCGAAAGTTGCGGCTGGAGAAACATGGGCGAGTCGATTGTCCAAAGTCCGATGGCTATTGCTTCGCCATTTACATCGTACACTATTGCCGCGTTGGGCAATGGACGACCGCCCGTGGACAAGGAACGCTACGGTGGCATTCCGTGCTCGGAACCGGCCTTTGACCAGATGCCGCGGCCGGCCTGGCGGGCTTCGTCCTGAGCGGCCAAGAAGCGGTGCTTCATGACAGGGCTGTAGTTCCAATCGGTGCGGGCGTCGGCAAGGCCGGCCCGCACTAGTTCCTCGTTCAGCATGACATCGCCATCCCAAACGAATGCTAGAAATCGATCGTAACGATCTTTGCGCTCGGCGCTGAACGTGAGTCGCACCCGGTTGTGAGCTCCTTTGAGAAAATCCTTCGTGAACTGACTCGCCTCGGGTCCCCACGGCTCCACGGGCCAGTTTGGCTTCACCGACTCTGGACAGTTGATGCCTTGGAGGCGGATCCGCGCCCCCGAGACGAGCAGGATCGTGTCGCCGTCGACATCGCGCGCGACATCGTGGATACCTTCTTGGAGTTGCTCCGGCGCGGCCGCGGGGTGGACGGTCGCGGCGTACGCGCGCCACAGGACAACGCACAGGATCAGTGCCCAGATCGCGGTCGCACGATGATCGTACCAATAGCGGCGCGAGCCTCGGCGAGTCGGAATTGCAGTGCCTGGCGCAACAACTGTTGAGCGTGGCATAGAACTACGATGCGTGCGCGAATTGGCGCGAACTGATGCTGTGGCGCGGTGGTACTAAACCGCCGGTTTGCTCAGCTCGAAGCGCTCTGCGGCGCGGCGGCCAAGCGGGTCTTGAAGGAAGCGCTTGCAGCAATTGCCGCAGAGGTCGAATCGCTTTTTGCGATACGTTTCCGTCCCCAGCAGGGCGCCATCTTCATCGAACTCGTCGAAGCGTTCGAGCACTTCGTGGAAATCTTCGAGGTGGTCGCGATCTTCATCCATCCGCACTTCTTCCGGCGAAGGAGCAGCGTACAACTCCATTTGTACGACGTAGCTCGATTCGTGCTGCGGATCGATCTCACACTGGCAAAGATCGCAAATGTAACGAATCATCTCGCGACAATCCTTTCTTGATTCGAGTTCGAAATCGAAGTGACGCGTTACGTTCATCGTAATGAGGTTTCATCGCGGGGAGCAAGTGAGAATGTGAAGTTTTTGCGAATCAAGATGAGTGCGTTTCAACCACTACGAATTGCTTGCGCGATGCGATGACTTTTGCACCGCCATCGGTATGCTAGTTGCGTCCCGGAATTGCAATTGACAGCAGTCTCTCGAGGTGAATTTTCATGCTGCAAGCGACACACATTTAGTGGCGCGTTTCATCAAGTTCTCGTAGTCTTCGTCTAGTTTAGTGGCGCCGAACTAATCGAGATTTGTTCAGTAAAACCGCGAATCGGGAACCGTAAACGCACATCCCAGAGCATCTCCACCGAAATTGGCGCTGGAAAGTCGCCAGGGTGGGGGCTAAAATAAAATACAGTGTTGCGATCTTGGCCGGATCGAGCTGTTCCTGATGCCACTCATGGGCCTGCCAGGCAGGTTTGGCAGGCGCTCGCGTGCCTATGACTAACGCGTCTAGTAATGCAGCTTTAAGTTCCAGCGTTCTGCTGCTGAACCGTCAGTACGTAGCGATCCACGTGGTGGATGTGCGACGAGCTTTTGTGCTCTTGTTTCGCCGCTTGGCAGAAGTGATCCACATCGAAGGGGATCAGTGGGCGAACCACGACTTCGAATCGTGGCGTGAAATCAGCGAGATGCAGTCCCACTTCAAGGAGCCGCACCAAGACTGGGTGCAAAGCGTGCACTTCGAGCTGCAGGTGCCGCGTGTGCTGCGGCTGTTGCACTATGATCGAGTGCCCAAGCAGCGTGTGCGGCTCAATCGCCGAAACATTTTTGCTCGCGACGGAAACCTGTGCCAATACTGCGGCAAGCGGTTTGCGACGAGCGAATTGAGCCTTGATCACGTGGTGCCGACGTGCCGCGGCGGCGACACCTCGTGGGAGAATTTGGTGTGCGCGTGCGTGCGGTGCAATGTCCGCAAAGGGGGCCGTACGCCGCAGGAAGCGGGTATTCGGTTGATCAAGAAACCGGTGCGACCGAAGCGCAGCCCGCTGCTGACGATCAAGCTCGGTAACCCGAAGTACGCGAGCTGGAAGACGTTCCTCGACTCGGCGTACTGGTCGGTGGATTTGAAATAGCGCGAAGCGGCGTCAGCGCGCTCCTCTTCGAGTCGCGGCTAAACGCGCGCTGGTGCTATTCTTTTACGAGAGGCTCTTTCTTCTCGGTGATCACGGGGCACTGCGGCGCCATTTCTTTGTTGAGCTCGATGAACGGCTTCCATTCTTCCGGCACGTTGTCTTCGTGGAAGATGGCTTCGACCGGGCACTCGGGCACGCAAGCTTCGCAATCGATGCACTCATCGGCGTGGATGTATAGAATCTTCTCGCCTTCGTAGAAACATTCCACCGGGCACACCACTACGCAATCGGTGTACTTGCAAGCAAAGCACGGTTCGCAAACGACGTGCGTCATGAGTCGCAATCCTCCAAACGAAGCCTGAATGGCGAAAATAGGGACGTGGCCAACCGTCGACCACGGCTAGCAGTTTTAGGCGGGTTTCCCACCCTCAACTAAGGCTACCATATAATCGGCAGCCGTGGCCAAGTTCTTGCTCCGAAAGCACTTGTAAAGAACCCAGCCACCACGCTCTCCGAATCGTAATTTTGGCGAGTAGGAGTGTCAAGCGGTGGGGTGTCGACCCAACCCGTGCTTCTAAAGCAAGTGCCGGTCGAATTAGCCGGCCCTAAGTAAGGACCGCTTTCAGAACACTGACGTTCGCCTTGCTGCGGCCGAAAATCCTACCTAGAATTGAGATGTCAGGGGGTGTTGCCCGCAATCTGCAGATCAGATGTTAGTGTGCGGTCGGATGTAGTCTCCTCGCCCGATCTGGGCCTGTTGACTAGCGCACTGCGAGCAATGCTTTGTTGCGCACCGAGCGCTAAACCCGAATTAGGTGTCGCTGTGGCGCTGTCGGAAATCGATCGCAGTCTTCTGGACCGATGTCTAAGCCGCAAGCCGCGTGCTTGGGAAGACTTCATTGATCGGTTCATGGGCCTGGTCGTGCACGTGATCAATCACACGGCCCAGTGCCGCTCGATCAACCTGTCATCCGCCGATCGTGAGGATCTTGCGGCCGAGGTGTTCGTGGCCGTGGTCGACAACGACATGGCGGTGCTGCGGCACTTTCGCGGCAAGAGCTCGCTGGCGACCTATCTGACCGTGATTGCTCGCCGCGTCGTCGTGCGCAAGTTGGTGGATGGTCATTCATCCGTTCCGCTGGGTGACATGGTGGCGCGGGCCGAGTCGGAAGATTTCGAGCCTGAGCAGCGAATCGCTAATCGCGAAGAAGTGGGACGGCTCTTGGGCGAGTTGGAAGGGTCGGAAGCGGCGGTGGTGCGGATGTATCACCTGGAAGGAAAGACTTACCAGGAAATTAGCCGCTCGACTGGCATGCCCGAAAACAGTGTGGGGCCGATGCTGAGCCGCGCTCGTGCGAAGATGCGGCACCGGGCGGGTGTCGACGGCGTCGCGCGATAGTTTTCTTGCTGTGCGCTAGCACATACCGTTGCTAGCGGCCGCACAATCGTACCGGCCGCTAAAGCTTCTAAATGTTGGCGAACTGCTGAGGCGGCGCGGCATATCCGTCTCAATCGGCATCGCGGCCACGGCCGAACTTAGCTGTAGCTGGCGTTTCGCTGTTGGCTCGGTTCGGGCCAAGGCCGTCGCAGGGAGGCTGTTGTCATGTCGCGGATTTTTAATTGGTCGCTGCGTGCATTGCTCGTTGGCGCTGGCATTGCGGTTGGTTCGACCGTGTGTCTGGCCGCCGGAAATCCGATGCCAACGACCACTCCGCCGGCAGAAGAACAGCACGAGCAGAGCTGGTATCGCGAACAGCAGCAGGCCGCCAAGCCAGACCCGAAAGCCGTCGTTCAACAGAAGGCTGCATTCCGCGCCGAGCAGCGGATGAGCCGGATGGCTTCGATGGAGTGGTACGGCATGTCCAACAGCCGGCCGCAGGCGTGCCCGACGCCGCTCACCAGCCGCTACAGCCCCACCTGGGAGAACCCAGGTGGCTCGCCCTACTCTTGGTTCCCGTACAGCCGGCCGGGCTACGTCTTGTATTGGCGGTAGATGCCCTACGGTTTTGGACGCCTCGCTGCACGTTTATTCGCAGAACCGCCGTCTCCAAGAACGGCGGCGCCGCGGGATTTGTCGCGGTTTCGTGCGTTTGACTGGCATCTGGCACCCTGTAGAATGAAAGGGTGATCTAGTTGCGTGCGATCCGCGCCGCATCTTCCAGCCATTGAATCGAGCCGGCATGGGCGAATTTAGCCTTATCCACTGGGTACTATTTTTCGGGATCGTGCTGTTGCTATTCGGCGGACGGATGCCGCAGCTGGCACGTTCATTAGGGCAGAGCATCGTCGAGTTCAAGAAGGGTGTCAAAGAACTCGAGGACCATTCCTCAGACGATCAGAATAGACATAGTTGATCGCGAATGCGTGCGGCCCGTGCCTGATCACGAGGCGGCGCGATTTCGATCGGGAGCAGAATTGCAATGTTGGGTTTGAGTCCTTCACACGTTTTGATTTTTGGCGTCATCGCGATCATGCTGTTTGGCAACCGGCTGCCCACCGTCGCTCGATCGCTCGGCAGAAGCCTGTCAGAATTCAAAAAAGGCATGAGCGACTTGGAACAAGACTTCAAGTCCTCGATTTACTCCGAGCCGAAGCAACGGGTCACGTACAACGATCAACCGGAACAGCAGCCGGCCGGCCCGCGATTCGAACCTCCCAAAGTCTAAGAGGCTGTAAGTTTACCCAAACAAATTTAGAGCGGCGGCCAGTGACTTTCTGGTCGCCGCTCTTCTTGTTTTCGCGTCGGTTGACAGCGGTTCGGCGAACCAACTAGGCTGTTTCTTTCCGGGCGACTAGCTCAGTTGGTTAGAGCGCTGCTTTCACACGGCAGAGGTCACTGGTTCGAGTCCAGTGTCGCCCATTCTCTGGCATTGATTTCCGTAGTGGCAAAATCTCGCTCTGTTCTACCACTACGACGATGCAATCGATGAATTGCAGACCGAGACCTTTTCCGAGGGTGCCGCAGGCGAGATGCTAGAGGCCGCGTTCAATTTGGCGCTTAAGGATTTGGGGTAATCGCGATGGCCACAGCCAGCGCCTTTCAACAGCGAATCTTCTGGTCGTATGGGGATTGGGGAATGCCGGCCGGGATACAACTCGCCGCATTGCGATCGAACTAGGCCACTTTTGCGTCTCACCCTAGTCGCTGTTGCTTAGGCATGCCACTTGGGCGATTTGCTTGAACAAGATGATAACCCTTTTGCTCGGTGATCGTCACGTTTTCGAAAAGCTGCGGCATGCTTTCCGAATACCAATCGGGGCGTTTCGTCACCACCAAGATTCTTCCGCCGGGCCGCAACGCGTCGTGGCCGGACGTCAGAAAGTGATGTGCGATCCGGAAGTCGGAATAATAAGGCGGATTCGCCAGGGCCAAGTCGAATTGGCCAGCGTGCGCGTAGTTCCCGTCGGCATTCAATTCGGTAGTCACGTTTGAGAACTCGTTGAGTGTCGCTCCCATTGCGGTGCACTGAACAGCGCGGGCGTTCGAATCGACCGCGTGAACCGCAACGCCCTCGCTACGACACGCAGCCGCAAGTGCCACGACGCCGGCGCCGCAGCCGATATCGAGAACGCGAGCACCGGCTTCGATTTTCATCTCGTCGATCAGCCGCCGCGAACCTGTGTCTATGTGTCGATGCGAGAAGACGCCCGGTCGGCTATAAGCGTGAATTAATCGGCCGCAATCCTTGAATGCGAACTGGCAACCGTAATCCTTGATCTTTTTAAGTGGTTCGATTTTCGTCCCCACGTAGAGAACGCCCTTAGAGGTCGCGCGCCGTTCGAGCGTGCGAAAGATTTTCGAGAGTACGTCGCGCAACCAGGTGTCGCGACGATTATCCGTCGACACGTACATTTTGCCGCTTCGACGCAATCGCTCGTAACCAGCCTGGATGAAATCGCGGGCAAGTTCACCTTCGCCGCAAGCAGAAAATGGAAGCGCGACGACATCGGCTTCTGCGTTCGCAAAATCTGCCGCACACTCGATCCGCAAATTGGATGGCAGATCGGGCCAATGGTCGGAGGCGAGGTTGGCTCGATATAAATCGAGATAGGAACACAAAACCGCGGCCTTCGGCAAAGCGCGGGCGGCTGCAATTGCGAATTGGACAAGGCCGGCCGAGGTACAAAGTACTCGGTCGCCCGACATTTCGGAAATCGCATCGATGAGCAGCGATTCCTGCGCGAATGGACGAACTTCGCGGACGGCGTTAGAACGATCCCGCTTCATTGTTGGCCGCAAAGGCGGATCGGTCCTGGATGCGTTAGCAACTTACGTCGCACGGCTTTTGCTGGCGATCGCCGTTTGAATCGCGCGCTGCAGGTCTTCGGTTCTCGCGGGCTTCGTGATGCGAGCCACGACAGGTTCCTGTTCGAGGACGACTTGCCGGGCGTCTGGATGTCCGGACACTAGAATTACGGGAATGCCTTTTTCGGAAATGATCTCCGCGGCCGCGAGACCGTCGATAATCGGCATGTCGAGGTCGACAAATGCGACGTCGACCTCCTGTTGAATGCACTGCTCGACGAGTTCCTCGCCGTTCCCAACTGCGCAAACAACCTTGTGGCCTAACAATTCGAGGATTTTTACGAACGTGCTTCGAACGTCCGGTTCGTCCTCTGCTACCGCAATGCGAATTTGCTGTCCGTCATGTGCCATACTTCTCTCCGATGCGAAATCTAGTGAAGCAAGAGTAGGATGGCTGCACCACCACTATTGTACGCGATTGGCAGCGCGTGGTCGAAACCCCCGAATTGTCGGAGAATTCGCCGGGCGCGGCTCTCAAGTCATGCGATCTCGCAGTTCAACTATTATCCCCTCTTGAGGCCGTAGTTCAATCGCACGATCGATAATTTGATTTTCCCGATTCAGGCACGTCGAGAGTGCGACTTTACCGCTCAGGTTCTCATTGCTGAATTTAGCGGCCGACGCGCCAAAGTTGAGTGCAATCACGAACGCTCGGGCGTTGGCGACTTCGCGGCGGAAAACCAAGAGATCGCCCTCGGCCGGAATTGATACGAAATTTCCTACTTCTAACGCTGGCTCGCGCCGCCGTAATTCGATGAGACGGCGGTACAACGCTAGTAAAGAATTCGGATCTTTTCTCGCGGCGACGACGTTGGTGGATTCAACATCATCGGCAATGGGCAACCACGCTGAGACGCTTGTAAACCCGGCATTGGGTTCGGCGTTCCATTGCATCGGCGTGCGTTCCGGATCGCGGCCATGCCCGAGGCCGGGGACGTTTTTCTCGAACGGATCCTGAACCCGATCGGGAGGAATGGGCACGTTGTGCATTCCTATTTCGTCGCCGTAGTACAGCGTCGGCGTGCCACGTAATGTGAGGAGCAGCATCGCCGCGATGCGTGCCTGCTCTTTGCCAATACGGCTGATCATTCGGGAGTTATCGTGATTGCCGAGCACCCAATTCGGCCAACCATGAGCGGGAAGCAGAGCTTCATAGCGATTGACCGCGTCCCCGATAGCGCGGGCATGCCACGGCGTCTCGATCAACTGAAAATTGAACGGCAGATTAACGCCGGAGTTTTCCGTTCCGTAGTAGGTTACCAGCCGCTCGACGGGCAAATAGATTTCACCAACCATCATGCGTTCGTCGTACTCATCGAGCACGGCGCGCATGCGGCCGATAATATCATGGACTTCCGGGCGATCCGTGTTGTACGTGGCCAGCAACTTGCGGTGGGGCGCCCATTGCGGTTGGTAGTTTGGGTCGGGGTCGTTATTTCGAAATTGGTCGTCCTTAACGATGTGCCAGATCACATCGACCCGAAATCCATCCACGCCGCGATCGAGCCAGAAGCGCAACACGTTAAGCATCGCGTCTTGCACTTCTGGGTTGCGCCAATTGAGATCGGGCTGCTCCTTCAGAAAGGCATGATAGTAATACTGACCGGTTCGCTCATCGAATTGCCACGCGCTGCCACCGAAGTTGCTGAGCCAGTTGTTCGGCTCTCCGCCATCCGATTTCGGTTCGCGCCAGATGTACCAATTGCGTTTTGAGCTATCGCGCGAAGACCGCGATTCTGCAAACCAGGGGTGCTGATCGGACGTATGGTTTGGCACAAAATCGAGCAACAGTTTCATGCCGCGGCGATGCACCTCTTCGATCAAATGATCGAAATCCGCGAGCGTGCCGAAGAGCGGATCGACATCCGTGTAGTTGGAAATGTCGTAACCGAAGTCTGCCATCGGTGATGGATAAATCGGCGAAAGCCAGACGGCATCGACGCCGAGCCATTCCAGGTAATCGAGCCGCTCGACGATGCCGGGCAGGTCGCCGACGCCATCGCCGTTTGAGTCTTGAAACGAGCGCGGATAGATCTGGTAGATAACGCCGCGCTGCCACCACAAATACTTTTGGCCCATGGACCGCTCCTTCTAAGGAGCGCATCGAGAGCGAATAGTGTGCCAGTTTGACGGAGGCGCTGTGGGCTACTGTTTATCCAACTTTTCAGCAGCTTCCACCGCTGCTGGTAGGCTTTGATCGGCCACGCCGATTGCTCCGCGACCTTCACGGAGACGGTCCTTGACATCCTCGCGGACATCCTCCACATCAGCCTCCCAAACTCGCTTCTTTTCCTCCGGCGTAAGTGGCTTGAGCGGTCGCATGACACGCAAGCCGACGGCGGTGGCTGGCTCCTCAGTAAACCACCACGGGCTGAGTGGAATGTTCGGATCGGAGAGTTTCCATTCGCGATCTTCGGACGGATGCCGGGCGGCGCTGCGGCTCATCGCCGCGGGTTCAAGCCAGCTTCCACCGCGGACGACACGCGGAAATAGCTTCGTTGGCCACTGCACCGCTTTGTTCTCATCGACGCCGCCGCTGCCGAGTTTCGCATACGTATCGGGAAAGTATTGATCGAGTGTCCATTCGGCGACGTTGCCGTGCATGTCGTAAAGTCCCCACGGGTTGGGCTTCTTCGTGCCGACCGGATGCGTTTTGCTATCGCCGTTCGAGTCGATCCAGGCGTAGTCTTCTAGCTGCTTAGGGTCGTCGCCGAATGACCATGCTGTTTTCGTGCCGGCCCGCGCTGCGTATTCCCACTCGGCTTCCGTGGGGAGCCGATAGTTATTTCCGAGCACGCCACTTAGCCACTTCGTGTATTGCCGCGCTGCGTACGGCGTGATCGTGACCGCGGGTTGATTGGGCTGCTCGCCGACGCCGTACGTAAACGACGAATCATACAACGGCGTGGGAGACGTGACTGCGTCCACATTCCAGTCCGCCGCGAGCTTATCGTTCCATGCGTGCATTTTGATCAGGCGCAAGTCCTTTTCGGTGGGGCCGTCCGCATTGGATGCCTTGGCATTCGCTGTCAGGCGCTGCATTTTCTTGAAGGCGTCATACATCGCCATGAACGAGCGGTACTCGCCCCACGTGACTTCGCACTTGCCCATCCAAAATGGTTCGACCTTGATGCGAACCTGTGGGCCTTCGTCTTTGGAACGATCGGCCTCGCTGTCGGGACTGCCCATGAGGAATTCGCCGCCGGGGACGGGGATCATTTCGAACATCACGTCGGTACCAGGAATCTTCTCGACGTACGGCACCATATAGCCGCCGTCGACTTTCACCGATCGGCCTGTGGCCGGCGGCTGAGCAACGATCTCGCGCTTAACCAGCGGCTCGTCGGCGATGCAGATACCAGCCACAAACAAGTGAGCAGCGACTGCAATTGCGGCAGGGAAACGTGTGCTTTTGCAGATTTGAAGTGATCTAATCATGATGAAGTTCTGACGATTCAATCGGAGTGTCCATCCAGAATGACCAAAGGCGCGGCCTGTGGCAAGAAGCGGCGTCTGCAAATGAAAAACGCTGTTCGTCTCGATGAAAGTTCGGTGCAATTATGCTATCTTTTTAGGGGGCTGAGCTGCAGCCATCAGTTAACAAAAACGCTCATTGGATGTTGGGGTTAAAGGTTATGGCGGATAGCGCTCCATGGATCACGTATCGCCCGGGCCTGAAGGTGCTCGACTGCACGATTCGCGACGGCGGACTGATCAACAATCATCAGTTCAGTGATAAGCTCGTGCGAGCGGTCTACGAGACCTGCGTGGCGGCGGGTATCGACTACATGGAGGTCGGTTATAAGGCCTCGCCGAAGCAGTTCTCGCGCAGCGATTTTGGGCCCTGGAAGTTTTGCGACGAAGGCGTCCTCAACAAGCTTTTCAGCGATCACGACGAAGAGAAGACCGGGTTGAAGCTGACAATCATGGCCGATGCCGGCAAATGCGATTGGCGCGAGCAAATTGTTCCGCGGCAAGAAAGCAAGCTGGCAATGATTCGCGTGGCGTTCTATGCCCATCAGGTGTCCGAAGCCGTCCAAATGATCGAGCACTGCCACGGACTTGGCTATGAAACCTGCGCGAATCTCATGGCGATTTCGACTATTACCGATGTTGAGATCGACACGGTGCTCGCCGAGATTGCGAAGACACATGCCGAGGTCATGGTGATCGTCGACAGCTTCGGCAACCTCTATCGCGAACAGGTCGATCGACTCTATGCCAGGTATTCAGGCGCCATGGCGGGCACCGGCAAAGAAATCGGGATGCACGCGCATAACAACATGCAGCTCGCTTTTGCCAACACGATTGAAGCGATCATTCTGGGCGCCAATCGCGTCGATGCCACGATGGGCGGGCTCGGACGCGGCGCCGGCAACTGCCCTATGGAACTGTTGCTCGGGTTTTTGCGCAATCCCAAGTTCAAGCTGCGGCCCGTTTTCGGGCTGCTGCAGGATCACATCGAGCCACTAAAGTCCACAGTCGAATGGGGACCGTTCGTGCAGTACAACATTACGGGGCAGATGAACCTGCACCCGCGGCACGCGATTCAGTTCCGGGCGACCAAAGAAAAAGACGACTACGTGAAGTTCTATGATCAAGTCGGCTCAGATGTTTAGATCGCTGACCTTAGATCGATCACGCGTACTGTCCCAGCGCGGGAATTAATTCGCGTATCGGGTCGGTTAGTGGCTCTGGGTTGAACTGGGCGTAAGCCAACAAGTCGCGGCGAGTAACAACGCCCACGAATCGGCCGTTTTCGACGACCGGCAAACGACGAATACCGTACATCGAAAACATCGACGCCGCGGTCGAAATCGGATCTTGCGAGTCGAGCACGTGCACGCTCGAGCTCATGTATTTGGTGACAGGCTGGCTTCGCACGCTCTCATCGAAGAGCACGTCCATCAGGTTCGGCTCGGAAATAAATCCAATTACCTGGCCTTCTTTGGTCACCACCGGCGCACCGCTGAGATGATGTTTGGTGAGGGTTTTCACCGCGTCCATCAGCGTGGCCTCGGGGCGAACCGAGATCACGATTTTGCTCATGATATCGCGAATTACGGCCATCGTTTTTAGCTCCGTTTCAATGTTGTCGTAACTGGATTTAGTTAGTTAGCGTCTTGCGGCATGGTGCCTAACACGAACATCGCACCGCACTCGTAGCAATTGTCAGCAACCCGCCGGCAACGCACGACTTCAATTTGGAAATCCTTCGTTTTTGGCAAGCGAATCCGGCAGCGTTCTTTCGGCAGCATCTGTACCGGCGACAGGAAGCAGATGCCCTGCCGCGAAGCATCGGCCGTATAAACGCCTAAATATTCTTCGCCGCGCTGCAGGATTGCCTGGCCGCGAAGATAGAAACGATGGTACGCGCGGCGGCACCCAGGCCGCGCGTTCAGCGGGCCGTGGTGATCGAAGAAGCCTTTTAGCTCGTCGGGAAGTATGGTCTTTTGGTCGACCTTGCCCCAAGCGAGCTGCATTACGCTTTGGTCATCGCTGATATCCAACATTCGACATACTCTCCATCAAAGCGGGTTCCCGCCTGCTGCCTTTGGTATTCGAACACACTTTCCGGCGTGGCCGGTTCATCTGCACCGCGGCGTGCGGTCATCGTGTCAAACACATCGACGATCGACAACATTCGTGCCCACGGATGAATCTCATCCTGCCGGATTCGCACCGGGTAGCCTGAACCATCAACATGCTCATGGTGTTGATAAACCATCATGAGCTGACCGAAATCCAAGTTGCTATTGCCGCACAGTTCTGAATATCCGCGCGACGGGTGGGATTCCACGACATCCAGTTCGTCCCGCGTCAGCGGGCTGGTTTTCGTAAGGATGCGGTCCGGGATAAAACGTTTTCCCAAGTCATGTAACATCGCGGCCGTGGCAATTCTGCGAAGTTCATCGATTTCCGTGACGCCAGTTTGTCGAGCGAGGATTACGCAGTAGCTGGCCACATTGGTCACGTGGCTGAACGTCGTAAAGTCGTGGCGCGCGAGCCTGAACAATTCCCGCGGCAATGGTTCACTTTTGGTGAATAGGTTCACCAGGTCCTGGCCGACCTTCTCCGCCAGCGTGTGAAACTTGCTGCAATCGACTAACCGCAGCGTCTGCTCGACGGCAATCGCCACCGCGAGCTGTAGCGCGGCGTATTTTTCCGCGGAATGAATTAACGGTTCTTTTAAAATCGAGTCGACCGAGTCGAGCAACTGGTTGCTAATGGCCGCAAAATCGCGGCTTCGAACGTACAGGTTCTCGATTCCGCCGCTCACAAGTTCGGCGTACTGGTCATCGCTCGGCCCATGGTCGGCACGCGAATATAGCCGTGGTTGAGTGCCCGTCTCATATTGCACGAACAGGTCGACGGCATCTGCATGACTAGCGCGAAGCGGGCGCACCGCGATTGGCACGAAGCCAGCCGGGCATTTCACCTCCGGGCCACTTAAGGGAACGATGGCGCTCATCGCGTCGTCCTAGCGTCCTTCAGCATTAGAGACAGCCGCCCGACCGACCAAAGCCGGGCATATAACAAATTTAGAACGCTCAGCAGTTAGCGGCGGCGATAAACAGAACTCGACGGCCGCGGTCGCGCCGCATAATTACACGGCGATTGCCGGTCGTAGCGGGTGCGCGCGTTCTATCGAATTTGGCGGCCCTATTTCCACGGGTCGAGGCAGTTCCCGTGGCCGGTCCGAAAATCACTAGGCGGTCTTTTCCAAATCGCTTGCCTGGTTGATTTTGTTGTAGAGCGTCTTCAGGCTAATCCCCAACTCGTCTGCCGCTTTGGGTTTGTTTCCACCATTGCGTTCAAGTGCCTGGTAGATTGCCTGCATCTCGAGGTCGCGAAGTGTAATCGGACCAGGGTGGTTCGCCGCGGCGCCCGTGAGTTGACGCCGATTGAAATGCGCGGGCAAATGCGCCGCATCGATCGGCCCCGCATCACATAAGATCGTGGCGTGCTCGATTACGTTCGCCAATTCGCGCACGTTGCCCGGCCAAACGTGCGACTTCAGCACAGCGATCGCGTCCTCGGCAATGTGGCGAACTCCGGCGCCCGCTTTTCCGCGAAACCGCGTCAGCAAGTGCTCGGCCAGTTCGCCGATATCTTCAGTCCGATCGCGCAGTGGCGGCAGGAAGATTTCAAACGTATTGATACGGTACATAAGGTCTTCGCGAAAGTCGCCCGACGCAACCATTTCCGGCAAATCGCGGTGTGTGGCGCACACGACGCGAACATCGATATTAAGGGCACGATTCTCCCCAACGCGGCGAATTTCGCGGCTTTCGAGCACGCGTAGCAGTTTCGCCTGCATCGCCTTCGGAAGCTCGCCGATTTCGTCGAGAAAGATTGTCCCGCCATTCGCAACTTCAAACAGTCCGATCCGGTGCTCGTCAGCGCCTGTGAAGGCGCCTTTGCGATGCCCGAACAACTCGCTTTCGATCAACGATTCGGGCAGCGCACCGCAATTGATCGCGACAAATGGTTCGCCCGATCGTGGGCTTTGATCGTGAACCGCCCGCGCGACAAGTTCCTTGCCAGTGCCCGTTTCGCCTAATATAAGCACAGTGGAACCCGTCGGCGCAACTTTGGAAATCAACGTGCGCACACGATCCATACCGGCCGAAGTTCCAACAAGTCGCGGCGTGCCTTCGATGCGTTCGAGACGCCGCTTTAGCGCGCGGTATTGCTGAGTGAGTCGACGTTTTTCCTGCACGCGCCGCATCAACGCTTCGATTTCGACGAGCTTGCAAGGTTTCGTGAGATAGTCGAATGCTCCATGCCGAAGGGCCGCGATCGCTGTCTCCAGCGATGACTTCCCAGTCAACACCACGGCATCGGCATCGGGGCATAGCTCGCGGGCCTTGGCGATGACATCAATCCCGCTCAGGCCGGGCATATCGAGGTCCACGAGCAGGCAATCGAAAGACTCTTTTTCGAGGGCCGCAGCGGCGGTGAGCCCATCGGGGCAAACGGTCACGCGATGCCCCATCCGCGGAATCTCAAGCTTCATGAGCTCTTGCAGTGAGCGCTCGTCGTCCGCAAATAAGATCGCAAGGCCTTTCGCCTCGTGAGAATGGTCGGCGTTCTGAGTTTTTGTCGTCATAGGATGCTACAGGCTAAAAGTGTTAATACGATTTGTTCGATTTAGGCGGCCGCTGCGAGTCGTTTACGCGCGCCGTGACGCAACGGAAGTAAGACGGTAAACCGCGAGCCTTTTCCAGGACCATCGCTGTGAGGAATGATTTGGCCGTGGTGCTCCTCGACGATGCGGTAAGTAATGGACAAGCCGAGCCCTGTCCCCTGCCCTCCCCGCCGACGGGTAAAAAACGGCTCGAACAGGTGCTGCCGCACTTCATCGTTCATGCCGCAGCCGTTGTCTTCGACGACCAACTCGGCATTGCTGTCTCGTTGTCGCACCGCGACGATGACCGTGCCTCCCGAATCAACACTATCGAGCGCATTCGTAATGAGGTTCAGGACAACCTGCTTCATTTCCTGCGGGCAAAGCTCCGCGATCACCGGCCCGCCATCGCGAAGAATCACGGTCTTGTTTTGGTACTTGCCGAGATGGCGGATCATTTCAATGACGCCCGCCACGAGATCGCGAAGGTCGGTATTTTGTCGCTCGGGATCGCCCATGCGGCTGAAGTCTAACAACTTCTCGGTAATCTGCTTGCAGCGAAACGCTTCTTTTTGAATCATCGCCAGGTAGTTGCGGACTACTTCGCGATCGCCGCGATGCTCCTCGCCCACATGCTCGAGCAGTTCCGACAGGCGGCCTTCGAGCGATTCACTGCACATCGCAATAGAAGCAAGCGGATTATTAATTTCATGCGCCACGCCGGCGGCCAGGAATCCCACGCTCGCGAGTTGCTCGGATCGCACGACCTGCTTCGTTCGCTCGCGAACTTGCGAATCCAAGTCGTCACGGATCTCCTGAAACCGGGCGGTCATGTCGTTCATAGACTCCGCCAATTCCCGCATTTCATCTTCGCTTTCGAGACCGATGCGATGGTCGAAATCCCCGGCCGCAACTTTTCGCGAGCCAGCAACAAGCGTCGCGATCGGCCGCGCGATCCATTTGCGAAAGAGCTGCACCGCGGCAATCAACAGCGCCGTGGTGAGAATCGTGGTCGTCCACGCGAGCCCGATCGCGAATCGATATTCGTTACGAACATCCGACGCCAAGTCGCGGAACCGGTCATGCAAGTAACTCGGCAATTTGACCGCCAGCTCGTGCAGCCGATCGACGTCACTCCGCAACTGGCTCACGACTTCCCTGTTGTCCAACAGCCAGTCGGGCGCATCGCTCGTGTCGTATTTCTTAATATGAGCAACGACGGTGTCGATTTCTGCCAGTGTGTCCCGTTCGGCGTGGTCGTCCGCGATTGTCAAATCGGTGCGAGCGCGGTTCGAATCAAGCTGCTCTCGATATCGAGCCAATGCCTGGGAAAAGGAATCCAACTGGGCATGGTAGTGCTGCCACAGAAGCGTGTCCGCTTCGGCTTTCGCTGGCGAGTTCTCAAAGGAGTCCTCGAGATTTTGCCGATCCTGCAACTTGTTGAGCATCTCATGCAGGTTTGCAACATGGTCGCGCAGCTTGTCGGCCAGTGGCAACTCGGCGGAGCGGGCACTCAGACTCTTCACCAGGCTGCGATAGGCATAGATGCCATAACACGCACTGCCAAACAACGTGAGCACCGAGATTGCGAACAATCCCAGTCCGAGCCGCAGTTTGTTGCGTATGGGCCAATGCGAAAAGAGCACGTGCGACCTCCTTGTCGCGCGATGGGCTTGATGCCGGTCAGCGCTGGCTGACGAGCATTCGGGCTTCATCCTGAATCCCGGTGGCGCAGTCCGTCGCGGAGGGCGGGTCCTTCGGCGCACTGTCAGCCACGTTCGGGCGAGAGTCTATCAAAACGCTCTACAAAGTGAAAGCTGAGCGGCAGCCTGCTAGCAGTGCTAATAGCGATTTACTCGGCGCAGCAACCAAATCCCCGTGGCCGCCAACACGAAATTGCCAAGCCACACCGATTGCGGCGGGAATGAGCCGTCCTTGGCGTGGTCCACGCTCACGGCGAGCAGCGGATAGTAGACCAACAGAATCGGCAGAAAGCAGATAAAAAAGCTAGCAATGAACTCGCTAAACCGCATTCGAACTGCCACCGGCACGCCGATCAACACAAAGCACAGGCAGCTAAAACCGTTGGCCCAGCGGCGCCACGGCTCAGTGTGCAGCCGGTGCAACCGCGACTGCGCCGTTTCGATGTCTTGTTGTTTGGCTTTCCAAACCGCGCTCGATAGGGAGTTAAAATCTCCGGTAAGCAGGCCAAATGCTGTTTGAGCAATGTTGGCCTGTTGAACCCGAATCACTTGCTGCTCTTGCTCTTTGATGGCTGGCGCGATTTCAGAAAGCGCGTAATTCGACGGACTGCGATTCTTATCCGAGGCGCCTGTTAAGTCTTCGACCGACATTTCGTACTCAAACTTGCCGGGGTCGCTGTAATTTACTGCTCCCTGCAACTCGAAGTCGTAGAAGTCGACAACCAGTTTCCCCTCCCCTGGTCGCAAGCTCATTTCCGCCTCGCGGGCGGCAATCGTCCACGCTGGTCCACCACCGCCAGACTGCATAACGAGCGTTGGTTCGATCAGACGATGCCCGTCCACATTGCGGACACTCATGTTTACTCTGCCCATGTTCGACGTGTGGTGCATACTAAGCTGTCCGTACGTTACCTCTTCGATTGACGCCAAAAACACGCGGCGAACGCCGGTGACACCCCAGCTCACCGCGTAGTCGTTGATCACCACCGCGACGAAGCTCACAAACGTTGCCAAAATGAGCGTCGGCCAAACGACAGCCATCGGCGATATGCCGAGCGACTTAATTGCGACGATTTCGTTATACGACGACATCCGCCCGTAAACGCTCGTCGTGGCCAAGAGCATGGTGCCCGGCACGGCAAACTGCATGGACTGCGGGATCAAGTATGGCGCCATCTGCATCAGCGGGCCGAGACCGATCCCTTTGTCGACGGCTTCTTTGCCGATCAAGACGATGAAGATCAGCAACGTGAGGCCCGTAAGCGTCAGCAAAAAGACCTTCACCAGATCGAACAACACATAGCGCGTGAGAATGCGCATAAGCTGGCATCAGATCCTGACGAACATTGTGGCCCCAGTCTTGGCAGATTAAGAGCGGGCACTGTAGCGGTAAGTCGCTCGATCAACAACGACAAACGGGCCGCTATTACGACAGTTCCTCGGCCAGGACCGCAGCTAGCACTTGCTAAAGAGAGATAAAATCACGAGGCGTAATAGCGGCGCCTAAACGCGCTCTGCATCGACGGTGGGCCGACTTTGGCGAAGCTCTTTCATCATGCGACGGATGGCCGCACTGTACTGCTGAATCGCAACCACATAGTCGCCACCGTCCGTGGCGGTGCTGGCATCCAACCTGGCAGCATCAAAGACTTGCCAGTCGACCGACCGGCCGGTGTCCTCCTCTGGCAAATCACGAATTCTGGAAGCAATTTCCGCAAGCGTGCCGGCGACTTTCGGACCGGGCACACAGTTCGCCTTGCGGTAAGGACCGTTACCGTACGGCCCGCCGATCGGCCCAATTGGTGGACACGTCGCCGCATTGGACGTTCGAAATGCGAGGGCCGCGCCCACGGCAGCGATAAAACCAATGCCGGAGCCAACCGCGCCTGCCCAAATCTCATTGGCGACGCAATACGCAAGTACAGCTAGGCACGCACCAGCGGCCAGCCACATCGGAGCCGCGCCAGCCCGCCGATCGCCGCCCGACGGCGGGCTTCCGGTAGCTGCGGGAGCAATGTGCGGTACATCCCCGTCCACTTGCGCGATGACCACCGAAATGTTGTCCGGCCCACCGCGGAGATTCGCCAAATCGACAAGCGTGTCGGCCGCCTCTTGCGGCTCCAAACAACGCAAAATCGTGCCGAGTTCCTCGTCATTTACGGGACCAGTCAGGCCGTCGCTGCAAATTAAAAACTTATCTCCCGTCTGAACCGTAAACGGCCCCTCGAGATCAACGTGCACGGTCGGATGCGGCCCCAGCGAACGCGTGATCACGTTTTTTGGAATGTACGAAGGCACGTCCGCTTCGGACATCTGCCCCGCGGCCGCCATTTCCCACACCAGGCTGTGATCGAACGTCAACTGTTCGAGCACATCGCCGCGCAGTCGGTAGACACGGCTATCTCCGATGTGGGCCACCAGCGCGCCCTGCGGCAGCAATACCAGGCAGCTGCAAGTCGTTCCCATGCCTTGGAACCCGATACTGCTTTGTCCTTTCGCATGAATCGAGCTGTTAGCATCGCGAATGGCCTGCCGAAGCGCAGCCGGCGGATAAAGATCGCGTAGCTTGAAATAGTTGTGCGAAATGTGGTCGACCGCCAGCTTGCTGGCGAGCTCACCCGCAGCGTGCGCACCCATGCCGTCCGCAACGATAAGTAGATGCCCCCGCGTGGCCCATACGGCGACGTCTTCCGTGGGGAAAACCCCGATCGAATCCTGATTGTTCGAGCGGCGCATCCCCAAATCGCTCACCGAAGCATGCTTCAGCGCAAACGTCGGGCAAATAACATGGTCGTGGGTCGACATGCGCGGCAACGAGAAACGCCGGTGTGATTCGCTACGATGTGCTTGCGCTAGCTGCTTCCCGGCGCACGAAAATTACCAGGAAACTTGCAGATTTACATTGTATCCAGTCGCTATTCCGGCGGGAACTGCCACGGACTTGGTGAATGCATCGCCCGATTCAGCCACGTCGCAGCCGGGCTGGCAGCCACTGGGGACCGTTCTTATAATCCGCCCCCTCGTCTCCACGTTCAATCGAACATTTCTATGTTTAAAGCGAATTGCGCCTTACTCGTCAGTCTTTTGCGCCGGCCGCAACTCGGTCGTTGTGCCAGCCGGGCCATTCTATTGATGGTTCTAGCGTTGTCCGCGACAGGCTGTGTGCGACGCCGGTTAAATGTGCGAACGAATCCGCCCGGGGCCCTCGTTTATGTTGATAACCAACAGATTGGCACGACGCCGTGTTCTGTCGACTTCACATACTACGGCACGCGCGAGATTCGACTCGTAAAGCCCGGCTATGAAACACTCACGGTTAATCAGCCAATCCCTACGCCCTGGTATGAATACATTCCGCTAGACTTTGTCAGCGAGAATCTGGTGCCGAACAAGATTCGCGACAACCGCACCGTGACTTACGATTTGGCGCCGCAAGCCATCATGCCGCCCCAGCAGTTGGTCGATCGGGCCAACCAGCTTCGGCAAGACGCGCTGCAATTCCCCGTCGTGCCAGCCGGTGCGACGATTCCAGTCGGCGCAACCGCGATCGCGCCTGGAACGCCAATCATCGCGCCGGGGCCGGCGACTGTCGTGGCGCCACCCGGGACCGTTCCACAACGGCTGCCGGATGTCTACTCGCCGCAAGTACAGCCGATCGTTCCAGGCGCAACGCCTGAGTTGTTGCCGGCCCCGCCGGCCGTGCAATAAGGCTGCGAAGGTCTCCTGGCGACGCCGACGGATTTACTTCACGTTGCTTGGGTTCACCGCACCACTGATCAGCCGACCCGGCTCCGTGGCGACTTTGTCGAGAAAGATTCTCGCGTTCACGAGCACCGGCTTCACGTACATCGTGAGATCCTGAATGTTCGCCAGAACCGTATTAGCGTTATATATCAGCGTGTTCAAATTGTTGTAGAACTGCGGATCGTTGATGAACTTGCCGACAGAGCCGGTCTGGTTATTTAGCGCGTGAGCAACGTCGGCCAAATCTTTGACGAGCGCATCCACATTCTGCACGGCTTTAAGTAGAGCATTGGCTACATCCGGGCCGCGCGCACCGAGCGCGTTCGTGAAGCCCTCGAGGTTCTTGAAGTTCTTCTCTGCCGATTGCAGTACGACGCGCGAGTCGCCCATCGTCGTCCGGAACTCGTGAATGGCGTCAGGTAGCTCATCTAAACTTTGGCGAATACGCTGCCGCATTTGCTGACCCCCGGCGGGTGGCTGAACATTGGGCGGCTGAACACCGGGCGGTTGCACTCCGTTCAGCGGCAGTTGTGTGCGATACGGCACCTGCGGGTTGGCAGGTAGACCGCCCGGCCCCGGAACCCCGGCTGGTTCATCGCCGATAATGTCGTTGACGGACTGCATGGTTTGCGCGAATTGGTTCATCGCGCGTTCGGTCGTATCGAGCAATCGTTTGACGCGACCTTGGCTGCCGGGCCCGTCGTCTTCACCAAATGCTGTGTTCACGCGGCTAGCAAGCTTCGAAACTTCGTCGCCGGCGTTGGCAAGTGACCTGCTGGCCGCGCCGAATTCTTCTTTCAAGTCGCCGAGCTGGCCCAGCGAATCAAATGGATTCGGATCGACATGCCCCTGGAAGACCGTGCCATTCGCAACCGGCTGCGCCCCAGGAGCTGGCCGCTTGCTAAGAAAATCGATCGTGGCATCGCCCAGGACGGTCGTGCGGATGTGCGGTTCGAAATCGGTAAACAGTGGGCGGTTGCCATCGATATCAGCCTTCAACAATACGCCGCCGTCTTTGTCTTCGATCGACTTTACGCGGCCAATAAGAATGCCGTTCTTCCGCACCGGCGTGTTCGTGTCGACGCCAGGAGCTTGAGGAACTTCGATCCCAACCTGATATTTGGAATGCCCCCAGGGCAGCCACCCCATAGGGAGCGGCGCGTTGAGGCTCGCCAACAAACCGCCGACGATCATCGTCGCAAATACGACGACGCCGACGCGAAACTGCATTTGTCGTTCGTTCATCAATTAGCCTCTAGCTGTTAGCTATTAGCTGTGCCCGTATTTGTTTTCTGTCCCATTCTGACTAACAGCTAAAAGCTACTAGCTCACTTTTACCCGGTCGCTTGCTCCATTTCGAGCAGCCGTTCGCCGGCTTCGCCGCGGACGAATTGCGAAACTCGCTTGTCCTTGCAAGCCATGACTTCTTCCGGCGTGCCGTCAAAAATGATTTGCGATTCGCTCGCCTTGAGCCGCGTGAGCGGGTAAAGCATAACGACCCGATCCGCAACCTTTTGGGCCGTCTTCATATCGTGCGTCACAACAATGCTCGTCACCGCGTTCTGGTCGCGGGTTCGCATGATGAGCTCATTGATAACGTCGCTCATGATCGGATCGAGGCCGGTAGTAGGTTCGTCGTACAGCAGCACTTCCGGACTCATCACCAGCGCCCGTGCCAGCCCGACACGCTTGCGCATACCGCCAGAAAGTTGTGCCGGCCGCTTTCCAAGTACCGTGTTCGGCAGCCCGACTTGTTTCAGGCGTTCGCTCACAACTTGCGAAATCTTCTGCGAACCCATGTTGCGAGCTTCCTTGAGCGGAAACGCAATGTTGTCTGCGACGGTCATGCTGTCAAACAGCGCCGCGTTCTGAAACAAAAATCCGAAGCGTCCTCGGAGCGCCGTAAGTTCCTTTTCATTAAGCGAATCAATCCGCTGACCATCGAATTCAACATGCCCGCTCGACGGAAACAACAAGCCAATGATGTGTTTAAGTAACACCGTCTTACCGCAGCCGCTCTCACCAATGATCGCCAATGTTTGCCCGCGCGGAATTGAAATCGACACGTTTTGCAGCACTGCTTGGCGTCCGAAATTGACAGTCAAATCGCACAGCTCGATCAGCGTCTCCGCCGGTTCGACAGACTTCGTGGCTTTCGCTTTTATCGCGCTGGCTGCCATTAACCGAGCTCCGGCCAAATCATGTTGTGGACCCGATCAAGGCCGATGCTGAGGAAAAAGTCGAGCATCAGGATAATAACAAACGACAACACAAACGCTGCCGTTGCCGCGCGCCCAACACCCTCTGCCCCCGGCGCGCAATTAAATCCTCGATAACAACTGACGATCGCAATCGTGGCGCCGAAAAACACGCTTTTGAAGATGCCGTAGAACAAATCCCAGTTGTGGACAAACTGCTGCGAGTTGTGCCAGTAGTGATACGAATCGATGCCAAACACCTGCACGCTATAAAGCCAGCCACCCACGATGCCCATAAAGATCGCCATGATCGTGAGCGACGGAATCATTAGCAGGCAGCCAAGGAATCGCGGCACCACGAGATAGTGAATCGGATTCGCACCCATCGAGGTGAGTGCATCGATTTGCTCCGTTACCCGCATCGTCCCGACTTCTGCAGCAATGGCACTCCCGACACGGCCGGCCAACATCGTGGCGGCCAAAACCGGACCGAGCTCGCGGCACATCGAAAGATTGATGAGCGCACCCAGGCGGGTCTCGAACCCGAATTGCTTGAATTGGGTATACGATTGCACCGCCAGCACCATGCCGATGAACGTCCCGGTAAGCGCGACAACCGGTAAGCTCAACACGCCAATGTTGTAGAAGGCAGGAATGATCGTATCGCGGCGGGGCATCCGCGTCGCGAGCCAGGCGATGGTTCGCCACATGAACAGCGTCATGTCGCCAAGAGTCTCGAACCAGCGAATGACGACGGCGCCGACGTCTGCTGTTGAATCGTAGACTGCTCCCCCAACCCCACGGCGTGGAGTCTCAAGAACGGCGTTTGGAGGTGCACTAGCCATTTGGGGGCATCCTAAGGTGCTGCTGGCAACGTCGGTTAGGCTTTAGCCTGACGCTTACCGTGTCAGGCTAAAGCCTGACCTACCGCGGCTGCTACCAGCGCGCACGCGCCCCCCGGGCGTACGTCCCTAGTAGTCGGTATCAACGACTCTGCCGCTTGAGTAAAGTTTAGGGGCGAATACTTGGAAGCCAAGTTCGCGAATGGAAAATGCACTGCTGGCATCAATGACCAAGCCATCTTGGCTCGGCGGCGAGTACGACATCAGTCAAAACGCTGGCAAAGACGGCCGCGCGATCGATTCCTGGATAATTCCTTTGACCCAGCCCGACGCAATTCGTCTTCTATCTATAACCGGGTCGGAAATCGACCTGCGTCGGGCGGCCGAGCGGCTCGTCCCCAGCCCCGCGTCAACAGCGTTCGAGCCCACGGTGACGCCAAACTCGTTCGACACTACCTCTTTCGACAAAATCGAAGAGCACGTGGGAAGTGTTTACCGCTACGCCCTGCGGCTAACTCGACGCGTCGATACGGCCGAGGACCTGACCCAAGAAACCATGCTCCGCGGATGGCGGAACCGGGCAAGCTTGCGCGACCCACGCGTCGCACGAGTCTGGCTCCTAAAAATCGCCACCAACCTATGGAACGACCAACTACGACGCACGACACTCCCAACGCAATCGATCGTGGCCGATCCAGCCTGCTCTCGCCCGGCAGCTTCGACGATTGGCGACGCCCGGGAAAGCGTCGAACTCGCGCTTGCCGCCATGGACGAGTTGCCACCTCGCCAACGACAAGTTTTGTATCTCGCCACCTGCGAACAAATGACCAATAGCGAAGTTGCAAATGTGCTGGAACTATCCGAAGCAGCCGTCAAATCAAACCTGTCACTCGCCCGTAAAGAGATGCGACGCCGCCTGAAGGACGTTTACGCAGAAGTGTGCGGCCACCGTGCTTGCCCAAACTCATGAACGAATATTGTTCCAACCTGGATAACTATTTGCTCGGCGATTTATCGCGGGCCGAAGAGGCGGCGTTCACCGAGCACCTCGACAGTTGCGACGAGTGCCGCGAGGCAATTGGCGAGCAGCAGTGGATCGATGGGTTGCTCCAAGCTTCAGCGCAATTGGATAACGAGCTACCGCCACAGCGCATTGCCGCGGAATTGCGAGCCGTTGTAACGCGTCGCGAATCCTTCCGAAAACGAGCCATCGCTGTCTCGTTCGCATCGGCCGCGACGTTACTGGTCGCGGCTACATGGCTGCTTAGTCACCCCAGCGGCAATTTGCATGAGCAGTTGGCAAAAACAATCGATGTTCCTGCTTCCCCACCTACTCCGCAAGCGAAGTTCGTCGCTGGCAGGGACACCATCGCGGTGCCAGTCGAATCTCGCCACCCGGAGGTGACGATCGTCCGCGTCTATTCCACATTTCGACCAACCGACGATTCGGCTGTAGCCGCTTTCGAGCCCGAATCGAGTAACCCCAACAATTTGATCGACTTTTCGAACGGAGGTAGTTATGCCACGCATTAGATCTTCAGCTTCCAATGAAGCTGCTTTTCAATTCGCCGTCCTGATCGCGATTTGGCTGGTCACACCAGGTTTTGCGGCCGCGGAGGAAGACGGGGAACAATCACCGCCCAATGCTGAAGCATCGCAACGCGTTGAAGTCAAAGTACGGGCGCCGGAAGACAGCCCAACACCCGGCGCGCCGGGTAAGCGCGCGAGATCCCTCCCGGACACGACACTGATCGCCGGGCCTCCAAGCGATGGTTCGCCCGATTCGCAAAAACACCAAATCTTAGAATTCAAACAGCGAATGCAAGAGTTACAGAAGGCGCAGGAAAAACTGGCACACGATTACCAAGAAGCGATGAATGAAGTGCGAGGGTCGCTGCCGCGTAGCGTGCAACTCCAGCTGAACCAGCAAGAGGCAAAGCAAAAGCTAGAGACCGCCCAAGCGGAAGTGGCTGCCCTCGCCGCCGTCCAAAACCAACCGGCGGGCGCACCTCTGCCCGATAACGCCGCGCTCGGTACGTTCACACTGAAGTACGTGCGGCCCGAGGAAATCGGGCAGGCTCTTTACCGGATCACCGGCGGCGAACCGCGGATCGCTGTCGATGAACGAACCAACACGCTGATGATCGCCGGCAGCCCGAAGCAAATGGATGTTGCTAAGCAACTCGTGCTAACGCTCGACCAACCGGGCAAAGTTCAGCAAGGCAAATCTCTTGAAGTGCTTCAACTTCGCATCGTCTGGCTCTCCGAAGGCTTGACTGATCGCAGCATGGATCCCCCTAACCCCACGATCATCAGCCCTCCGGTGGCCGACGCGCTCCGCGAACTCGGTATGGAGTTGCCACAGGTCGTTTGCCAGCAACTAACTTCGTTGACGCTTACTCCAACCGGCCCAACCGGCAAGTATCGCTTCCGCGTGCCGACACAAATCGAGGACTCAACGTGGGAATTCCAGGGCGAGGGTACGGTCACCGCCACTTCGGACGATCGCTACGCCGTGGATTTCAATTTGAATCTTATGGAACCGATGTCGAAGGATAAGCAGCCGTCGCAGCTCAGTGGATCGATCCTCACTCCGCTCGGGCATTACACAGTGATGGGCACGACAACGATTGTGGCGCCAGCGAAAGACTCCACCGTCGGAAAGGCCCAACGGCTTTCCGCATTCGTTGTGTACTTGGACCGACCAAAAGACTTTGGCGACACCGATTCGTCGGGCGCCCCGGCGAAGAAGGCTGATAAGAAAAGCAGATAATCGTCGAGACAACGCCAACGTTCGATTACGCATTTAACCCCGGGCGAGTTGCCGGGGTTATTTATTTGCGCTAGCCGCCGCAGTTAGAAAAGTGACGAGGTCGCGAAGGTCGTCAATCGACATGAGCGATTGCAAATTCTCCGGCATGACGGAAGTCGTCGCCATGTGCCGCTCGGCTATCGATTCGCTCGTAAGCGTAAACTTGTGCGCTGCTGAGTCAACGTAAGACTCCTTGCCGTCGTCGCCTGGCTGCTGCAGACGCAAACCCGTGTACACTTTCCCGTCCTCCGTCGTCAACATCCAAGCCTGGTAGTCCGGCGCGATTTCCTGACTCGGAAGCAGGATCGAAGCAAGAATCTTATCACGCGTCGAATTGCGACCGACTTGCGTGAGGTCGGGCCCAACGCCTCCGCCGCGGCCCTCGAACTTGTGACAACCGCCGCAGCGAGGGCCGGTCGAACTGAAAAACAACCGCCGCCCAGATGCCGCATCGCCCGGTTCGGCTACCAGCTTCGACCAGGCCGCGATATCCGTCGCCACCGGCCGCGCATCGTCTGCATTGGCATTCGCGACTCGTAACCGAAGCGCGCGACGCGCCTCGCGTTTGACCTCCGTCTGTTTGTCGTCGGCAAGCGTAACCAATTCATGAAGATATTGGTCGGGCGCGGCCGATAGACCGGCGATCGCCTCGGCACGGATGTCTGCGGGTTGCGACTCGTCCCGCGCGATCTTCAATAGCAGCAAAAATCGCTCGTCATTCGATTGCTGGGCAAGCGTGCGGACCGCCTCCATGCGTAGCTGCTTATCGTCGGATTTCAAATACTCGCCCAGTTTCTCACTGGTGAGAAACTTATGGTCCGGCGAGATCAACCGGAGCGCGAGCGCATACACCTGCGCCGAACGTTTTTCGTTCTTCAGCTCCCGCACCAGTAATTCATCGGTGATCTCAGTACCGGTCATCTTTGGTTCATGACTTAGCCAATCGATCGCGCCGAGGACCGCTAGGTAATATCGCTGGCTAGGTTGCGGCCCCTCGAGCAGCGGCGGCAATTCGTCCCTCAGCGCGGTGATTCGCTCGTCCGCGATCCAGCGCACTGCGAAGAGTCGAACATCGGCCGATTTGTCGCGCAGCGCCTTCCTTAACAGCTCTTCCGTTGGGCCGGTGCCGCGCAACCGCCACGCTTCCAGCTTGGCGAGGCGAATTCTTTCGCCGTCCAAAGTCGAATCCGGCGTCTCGGTAGCCCATCGCGTGAGATCCTTATCCCGCGAAAAGCCGCGAACTCCACTCGCGAAGACGAACGGATCGTTCGATTCCGCCCCTGTTTTACTCTCCGAAGCCGCCATCGATTCAGCCGCCACATCCTCCTGTGACCGCGCCGGGAACGTAGCCTTTACCGCGTCCGCCGGCACCACGAGATGCCAAATGCGGCCGCGGCCATGCACCGGGTAGTCTTTCAGCACCCAGTCTCCGAAATACAGCGAGCCATCTGGCGCAACGGCCATCCCCGTGGGCCGAAAATCCGCATCGCCCTGGACGATCGTCTCTCGCTTCGCACCGTACGATGCGCCCCGCGGCACAAGCTCATATCGATCAATGCAGTGATCTCCCCAACTGGTCACCCATAACCACTTCCCCAGTGCGACAATCGCCGTCGGTGCCTCACCAACACCGCATACATACGGCATCGTACCGGGCAATTCGCCATTCCACGCTTGCAGCGGATGCGTTCCCGCGCGGCCGTACTGAAAGCGGAAACCGTAATCGCCCCCCTGCACCACATGCACCATGCGGCACGGCGGGCTGGCGTCCGGGTCGTTGTCGATCGCAAAGATTCGCATATCAGGGAGCGCACAAATGGAAAATGGATTCCAGAAGCCGGTCGCAACTCGATGCGGCCCGCGGCCGTCTTCCCCGCATTCGAAAACACAGCCGGCTCCATCTTTGCCGGAGACACTCCTTCCGTCTCGATCTACCAGTCGATAAGCCTTGCCGTGGTTCTCCCCCAATCCGAGGAGCAACTTCCCGTCGGCCGTCCGCGCAATGCCGGCAAGGCCATCGTGCGGATAGTCGTCGGTAGTTTCTAATCTCAAGATTTCTTCTTGCTTGTCCGCAACGTCGTCGCCGTCGGCGTCGCGAAGCAGCACCACGCCGTGCCTGGTAACGACGTACACAGCCCCGTCACTACGGGGCAACAAGTTCATCGCCTGGTTGAAACCCTCGGCAAACGTCGACCACGTGTCGAGCTTCCCGTCGCCGTCCGTATCGGCCAGCATGCGGATGCGATCTGTATCGGGCCCAGGCGAAGTTTCCCCCCGCAAATGCGTATGAGATTCGACGACGAGCAACCGGCCCTTCGAATCGAACGCGAGTCCGATCGGCGTCGTAATTTGCGGTTCCGCGGCAACCTGCTCTAACTTGTAAGAATCGCTCGCAACACGCGGCGGAGCAGCCGCCGCGAAATTCGAAATGCCGATAATTGCCGCTGCCAGGGCAATCCGCAACCGACGCGAAATGCGTGGCAAACCATTATCTTCGCGGGGTAAAATCACTTTTGAACGCAAACGTTGTAAAACGTATTCCAGCGGCGACCGCCGACCCTTCACGCACGACCCCAATGGAAAGTGTAGCTTATGCAGGAGCTTATCTTCCCCATCGAGCAAGAAAAAGATGGCGGCTTTATCGTCCGCGCGGCGGATAAATCGGTACTCGTGCGTGGCGAAAGCATGCCAGAGCTTAAAGGCAAAACCTACTTTGCCCTTCGGCGGACGCTTCCCCAAGGCGCCCAAGTGCGCGTGCGCTTCCCGTTCGAAAAAGTACGCACGCTCTCGCTAATCGCTCATTTAGCAGCCATCTACGCGTGGATCTTAGAAATAACGTTATTACTGCTTCACTGCTTTACAAAGGTTAAACTCGGCACCCCCAGTCAGGTGATCGTCCTGGTAGTCCTCATGGCTCTGAGCGGTTTCGCTTGGCAGCGACGCGAAGACCTTCGCTCGCTGCGTCATGCGCGCGGCCGAATTCCACTGACCACGTCCCAGTGCTTTGTAGTTGCCGCATTCGTAATAGGCCTGGGATTTACAGGCACGCTGGTAATGATTTTGGCCTCGAACCACTGAGCGCAAAAAATTAGCCCCGGGCGAGTCGCCCGGGGCTAATTGACTTTCAAATCCTACACTGCTTAAGCAGCGTCGCTTACGAGCCCGAGCCTTCGCCCGTCGCTCCATCGGCGCCCGCACCAACCGGCTCTGGTTCCGCCTTGTCCTTCGACGTGCGGCCTTCGAACACCAGCTGCTTCTTGTCGCCGACCTTCTTGACCTCGATCTTGATCGAGTCCTTGCCAGCGAACTCGCCCTTGAGCAACTCCTCGGCCAGCGGATCTTCGACAAACGTCTCGATCGCTCGGCGAAGCGGACGAGCACCGTAATCGGTGTTCGAACCCTTCTTGATGAGGAACTCTTTGGCTTCGTCCGTCAGCTCGATCACGAGGCCCTTTTCCTTCAGGCGTTCGCGTACCTTGCTCAGTTCGAGATCGACCACGTGCTTCAAGTCCTCTTCGTTCAAGTGGCGGAAGACGATGATGTCGTTCACGCGGTTGATGAACTCCGGCCGGAAGACCTTTTCGATCTCCTCCACGACGCGGTTCTTCATACCTTCGTACGAAGCATCCTGATCCTTGCCCGTGTTGAAGCCGAACGCACTTTCGTTCTTGATGGCTTCCGCACCCGCATTCGTGGTCATGATCAAAATCGTGTTGCGGAAGTCGATGTTCCGGCCAAAGCTGTCAGTCAGCCGGCCTTCTTCCATCACTTGCAGCAACATGTTGAACACTTCCGGGTGAGCCTTCTCAATTTCATCGAGCAGCACCACCGCGTACGGCCGACGGCGAATCTGCTCCGTGAGCTGACCACCTTCTTCGTAACCGACGTATCCCGGAGGCGCACCGATCAACCGACTGACGTTGTGCTTCTCCATGTATTCGCTCATATCAATTTGAATGAGCGCCTCGGCATCGCCGAACATGAATTCCGCCAGAGCCTTGGCGAGCAACGTCTTACCGACGCCCGTCGGCCCAGCGAACACAAACGTACCAGTCGGCCGCTTCGGATCCTGCAAACCGCTGCGGCT
>Ga0206917_1051_pt1 | contig 35770 bp, 24 predicted proteins | sample Alteio_BWOrgHeat_68_FD_152931 | JGI IMG/M metagenome (GOLD analysis project Ga0206917, IMG submission 152931) | Enriched cells from forest soil in Barre Woods Harvard Forest LTER site, Petersham, Massachusetts, United States -... | ecosystem: Environmental > Terrestrial > Soil > Temperate forest >...
ATTCAGAAGGAACAAGCAGATTTATGGAATATTATAGAACATGCCCAGAGGGACGATTGGAATTATATTAAGGAATTTAATTTTGGACCTGAGGGAGAATTCAAAGTACAAATAAAGAACATTACAAAAATTAGTGAAATTTTAGGGAAAATGATATTTTTTGAAGATTTGCTAAATAAATATATTAAAATTTCCCTGGGATTTGAGTCTACTTTATTAAATCTTTGGGAAAACAACGCGTTAGAGCTTGAAGATGTATCGTTAGGTGTTTTATCGCCATGTTATAAGATTATGGAGAGCCATGAAAATGAGATAATGCTTTTCTTTCATTCAGGATTTCGAAACGCCCGACGTATAAAGAATTATCATAAGGAGATGGATAGAGGACATAAAAACATTGCATGGTATGAGATTTTAAACGACTATAGAGAATCGATCAGGGAGTATAGGTTTGAGCCTGAATTAGACAATGATAGGATTATGCAAACTACAATTGAGAGAAATAAGCTATGGTGCAGCACTCTTAAGGATTACCTCTGCGAAAAGATCTCAAATGATATGCCTCTTGTATTATCAGATGACATGACTCCTGTTTTAATAGTATGTGGCTCTGCTCATTTGGAAGGTGGAGTTATGAAGGGATGCAATAGCTTCTTAGCATTATTATTAGAAACTAACTTCTTTGCTACTGTACACAGAATAGATAAACATGGAAATCCGCAACTTTTCTGGAAGGAAAGATAATTTTCGTTTGTTGTTTTTAAGTTTTTTATCTATAATAATGTCGATTTAACAACTAATTATTAATTGAATTGGAGTATTTAAAAATGAATAGTTTGAAAAAAATCTTATTGTCTTTTTTTATATACTATGAAAGCTCTACGTGTATAATATCTATGGAAGATGTTAAAGAAAAAGGGGGACTTCCTCACAAAAGTGACATAAAATCACAAAATGAAAATACACAGAATAAAAATATTATTATTAAAGAAATCGAAACAATAAAACGCTATCGTGATTCACTTATTGCGGTCATAAAAAAAAATGAGGACAGTGTCCAGAGAGATAGTAATTTTGAAGATAATCTATATATTAATGAATATAATAATAGAATTCATGCCTTAGAGGGATTATTGTCATCCACTACACCTTCTGATTCTGAAAAAGAGATTAGGAGGAAAATTAAAGATATAAAAGATCAATATCATCCTGAATATAATAATAGTATGTGATTGAATGTGTTAGTTAAATTAGTTTAGAATTCAAGCGTTTAGGCTTTAATACAAGATCACTTTTTACTGAATCGTTCCCGCGCTAGGCGATCGCTGGCCTCACTTGTGGTCATATGAAATGTTTTGGCTGTTTCAAAGATTTCTAGGAGGGTGTAATAAATGCTCTCAACATGGTTCTTGACCGCTGCGATATCATAGTCTGGGCCTTCGTAGGTCACATTAATTAAGCCTCCGGCATTAATTAGATAATCCGGGGCATATAGTATTTCTCGCTTTTCTAAAGCTGTTGCATGGTAGGGCTCAGCCAATTGATTGTTAGCAGAGCCTGCAATGATTTTGCACTTTAATTGAGGGATCGTCTCATCATTCAAAATTCCCCCCAGAGCGCAAGGCACAAAAACATCAATGTTCGTGCTAAAAATTTCATCAGGTCCCACGGCCGTTGCTCCATACTGATGAACCACCGTTTGAACAACAGATTGATCGATATCGGTTACAACCAATGACGCTCCAGCCTGCGATAAGCGCCGAACAAGGTCGATACCCACATGCCCTAACCCTTCCACGCCGACCCGAACACCGTGTAAACTATCTTTGCCCATTTTATAAAAGACACAGGCTCGAATTCCCGCAAAAACCCCAAGAGCCGTCATAATGGAAGGGTCTCCACTGCCCCCCTCTTTGGCTTCTCGGCCAACAACATGGGAGGTCACCTCGCCGATAATGCTCATATCTTTAGGGTTGGTACCCACATCTTCTGCAGTGCTATAGAGGCCCCCAAGCCGCTCCACAAAGCGACCAAAGGCCCGTAATTTTTCAGGTGTTTTATCTTTATGAGGATCTCCAATAATAACGGATTTACCACCCCCCAGCTCAAGATTGGCAAGGGCAGCCTTGTAGGTCATGCCACGGGATAAGCGCAAAACATCCTTTATGGCTTCTTCTTCTGTTGCATAAGGCCAGAAACGGCAGCCCCCTAAAGCGGGCCCAAGATTCGTATTGTGGATCGCAATAATGGCTTTTAAGCCCGAAGCTGCATCATAGCAAAACGTTACTTGTTCGTGGCCATCAAAATCATGGGCATCAAAAATGGACATGGGGCATCCTTAACTTCTAAGCATATAATTTAAGGATAAGCCAAGCATGTTAAGATTTTATGAAAGTGGGAAGTCTTGAATCCTCCGGTAATGAGCATGGCAGATAGCAACAGCTAAGGCATCGGCAGCATCGGCAGTAACTATGCCGCTATTGGGAAGCAAGCGCTGAACCATTAAGGCCACTTGATTTTTATCCGCATGACCCACACCCACAATGGATTTTTTAACGCGATTGGCCGCATATTCTCCCACTGTCAAACCAGCTTGAGCCGGTGCTAATAAGATAACGCCTCGCGCCATGCCGAGTTTTAAGGTTGAGGCTGGGTTCTTGTTAACGAAAGTTTCTTCAACCGCAGCCTCATGGGGACCATAAAGGTTGATGACCTTTAATAGCTCTTGATTGAGTTGGCACAAACGCTGGGCTAAATCATCTTGAGCGTTAGATTGAACAACACCATGGGCCACATAACTGAGCCGATTCCCGATACTATCCACAATACCCCAGCCCGTGTTGCGCAAACCTGGATCAAGGCCAATGATGCGGATCGCTTTTGTCATTTAAGAGGTTAACTTTTTCAGTACATCATCGCTCATCTCTTCATTGGAATAGACATTTTGCACATCGTCATTATCTTCCAATGTATCAATCAGTTTCATCAAAGACTGAGCGGTATTTTCATCACAAGAGGCCAACGTTGTCGGACGCCAGATGACTTTTGCCTCAATAGGGTCCCCATATTTTTGAGTCAGATAATCTCGAACAGAGCCAAACGTATCAACTGTAGAGGTAATTTCATAGGCCTCTTCAACAGGTTCTAGATTTTCAGCGCCAGCTTCCACAACAGCTTCAAAAACATCATCATATTTTCCAACGGAGGTGGGATATCTGATCAAACCGATATGTTCAAACATAAAGCTGACACTGCCATTTTCCCCTAAGCTTCCCCCAAATTTGGTAAAGGCACTTCGCACGTCAGACACGGTGCGATTACGGTTGTCAGTGAGCCCTTCAACAATAATCGCCGTCCCGCCGGGACCAAATCCCTCATAACGCACTTCTTCATAATGAGAGGTATCCTCCCCCCCCAGCGCCTTTTTAATCGCACGGTCAACATTATCTTTGGGCATATTGGCGGCCCGTGCCGAAGTAAGAGCCGCTCGAAGGCGTGGATTTGAATTGGGGTCAGGAAGCCCTGAGCGCACCGAAACAATGATTTCGCGAGCAATTTTGGCAAACTGCTTTGCACGTTTGGCATCTTGCGCCCCTTTGCGATACATAATATTTTTAAACTGAGAGTGGCCTGCCATAATCTTCCCCCATATTCTTTCCCTTGGCGTTTTAACAGTTCTTACCTATAGTTTTGACAGAAGAAGGACCCCTCGATCAAGATAAAAGAGACTCGTGTAGACGCAAAGAGATTGCACTTTGATATGGACGGTTCATTGGTTTTGCATGGATTTTTTCGAGATACCATAGAAAGCGCACTTACGCGAGGTGGATTTAAGAATCCTTTTGTTTCTTATATTGATGCAGATATATATAAAATTTTTAATAAAAAAGAGTATCAAGGTAGTCTTTGCGAAAAAGCTCTTCTCGTTGGATGGGTTGCAACAAAGTAGAATAAGAAATTAGGTACGTGGTACTCAATATAATCATCATCTAAGTTTTTCTCCGACCCTATTTGACCGGCGAAAGGAAGTCCCTTGACCTCTTAAAAATTAATCCCTTATTATTAAAAAGTGGCATCACAAATGCCAATTTGCGTCTCAAAGTGGCATTGCCGTTGCCAAAATGCATAAAAAGGGGGTTTTATGACCTTTATTGCACGCTTTTTTACCCCTCCTTCCCAGAGCTTTTTTCTTTTTGGGCCGAGAGGAACTGGAAAATCAACCCTGATGAAATCAAGGTACCAGAATGCGTTATGGGTCGACCTTTTGCGGCCGGATATTTTACGAAGCTATCTTGCGCGACCCGAACGGCTTTATGAAGTTGTTGAAGGTTACTCAGGAAAAAATAGGGCTTCAGGGCCAGCTATTATTGTAATTGATGAAGTGCAAAAAGTGCCTGCCTTGTTGCCTGTGGTGCATAGCCTAATCGAAGAAAAACGCAATTTCCAGTTTGTTCTAACAGGCTCTAGCGCTCGAAAACTCAAAAGAACAGGGGCTGATTTATTGGGAGGAAGAGCCTTGAGGTGCGCTTTGTATCCTTTTATGGCTGCAGAACTTGGTGATCAATTTTCTTTTTCTCAAGTGTTGTCCTATGGGCTTCTTCCTCTTCTTCTGGACAAAACAAATCCGCAGGAGACTTTGGATGCTTATATTCACTTGTATTTACAAGAAGAAGTGCAAGCGGAAAGTCTCGTAAGAAGTCTAGAAAGTTTCGTGCGCTTTTTAGAAGCGGTTTCTTTTTCCCATGCATCCTTACTCAATGTCACAAATATCGCCAGGGAATGTGAAGTTAAGCGGAAAACAGTCGAGAATTATATTGTGATTCTTGAAGAGCTTTTATTGGCTTTTCAACTCCCCGTTTTTTCAAAACACGCACAACGCGAACTAACAGTCCAACCAAAGTTTTATCTATTTGATACGGGGGTTTTTCGTACACTCCGCCCTCGAGGTCCACTGGATAAGCAAGAGGAAATTGAAGGTGCTGCCTTGGAAGGCTTGGTTGCACAACATCTGAAAGCGTGGGTTGATTATAGTGTATCTTCTCATACGCTGAGCTTCTGGCGAACGCGCAGTGGTGTTGAGGTCGACTTTGTTGTTTATGGGCCAAAGGATATGTGGGCAATTGAAGTGAAAAATGCTAAACGGGTCTCTTCAAATGATACCAAACATCTTGAGACTTTTTTAAAGGATTACCCCATGGCAAAAGCTCTGTTGCTGTATCGAGGCACAGAATACATCCAACTCAAAAATGTGCTTTGTATCCCTTGTGAAGATTTTTTGCGGCGTTTGCGACCCAATCATGATCTTTGGGTCGTCTGATGACTATCGGCGACAAGTTGTTGAACAACACCCGGGTCCGTTAAGGTTGTTGTGTCCCCCAAATCTTGTGTATCGCCGGCGGCAATTTTGCGCAAAATTCGCCTCATAACTTTACCGGAGCGGGTTTTGGGCAGGTTATCAGCCCATTGAAGTTTATCAATTGTGGCAATGGATCCGATTTCTTGGCGGACCCAGGTGATGAGCTCTTGGTGTAAATTCTCATCTGGCGTCTGTGATTTTTTCAATATGACATACGCATAAATTCCTTGCCCTTTAAGATTGTGGGGATACCCGACGACCGCTGCTTCAGCTACTTGAGGGTGAGACTCAAGCGCGCTTTCTATTTCGGAGGTGCCTAACCGATGACCACTGACATTAATCACGTCGTCCACGCGTCCTGCAATCCAGTAATATCCGTCGGCGTCACGGCGGGCGCTATCGCCTGTGAAGTAATACCTTGGAAAAGCCTGGAAATAAGTTTTAATGAAGCGATCATGATCGCCATAAAGGGTTCGTGCTTGCCCTGGCCACGATCCTTGAATAACAAGATTCCCCGTTGTTTCGCCGTCTAAAACGTCACCCTTATCATTGATAAGCGCTGGTTGAACGCCAAAGAAGGGGAGCGTAACTGACCCTGGCTTTTGCTTCATAACATTCGGAATAGGGCTGATCATAATGCCACCCGTTTCGGTTTGCCACCAGGTGTCTACGATATCACATCGGCCTTCGCCCACCACGTTGTGGTACCATTCCCAAGACGTAGGGTCGATCGGTTCACCCACACTTCCCAGGACGCGTAACGTGGTGCGCTTTGTTGATTTTACAGGTTCATTTCCTTCACGCATGAGAGAGCGTATCGCCGTAGGGGAAGTATAAAATAACGAGACTTTATGTCGATCAACCACCTGCCAAAAGCGGGAATAACTAGGATATGTGGGGATTCCCTCAAACATGAGGGTGGTTGCCCCATTCGCAAGTGGCCCGTAAATAATGTATGAGTGACCTGTTATCCACCCGACGTCAGCCGTGCACCAGTAAATTTCTCCCGGTTTGTAATCAAATATGACTTCATGGGTCAGGGTTGCAAAGACTAAGTAACCTCCCGTTGTATGAAGAACCCCTTTGGGTTTTCCAGTTGATCCTGAGGTATATAAAATGAATAGGGGATCCTCAGCATTCATGGGTTCAGCAGGACATTGTGTCTCTGCTTTTTCCATTTCTTGATGATACCAAACATCCCGGGCAGAGTTCCAGGACACGGATTCAAAATTTCTTGAGTGAGGAATGACGATCACATGCTCAACTGTTTTGACAAACGGCTGGGCAAGAGCCTCATCCACAAGCTTTTTGTAGAAAATGGTCTTGCCACCTCTTTGACCTTCATCGGCTGTGATGACAATTTTGGCGCCACAATCTTCGATGCGTGTTGCAACGGAATGGGGGGAAAATCCCCCAAAGACCACAGAATGAATCGCGCCAATACGAGCACAAGCCAGCATGGCCACGGCAGCTTCAGGGATCATAGGCAGATAAATAATAACTCGATCCCCTTTGGTAATGCCTTTTGCTTTTAGAATATTGGCAAAGCGACAGACAGTGTTATAGAGTTCGCGATACGTGAGGGTTCGCGTTTCTTCAGGCGCATCTCCTTCCCATAAGATAGCGGTCTGATCACCCAATGTTTCCAGATGGCGGTCAACGCAATTGTAACAGGCGTTCAAAATGCCATCTTGATACCATTTGATGGAGACTTCAGGGGCATTCCATATCGCATTTTGAATGCGTTTTGGAAATTGAATCCAGTCTAGGCGCTTAGCTTGTTGTGCCCAAAATTCATCGGGATTCTGGAGGGAGTGTTGATAAAGGGATTCGTAGGTTGTGCGGTCCATTTATGGTGTGTTCCCCAACGCCTTCTTGATCATCAAGAAATCTTGCCAGGATTGGGCTTTTTGGCCCGGAGACCGCAAGAGAAAAGAGGGGTGATAAGTGGCAATCGCCTTAATGGGTTTCTGGAGTTCAGGATTGGTATAAGATTGCCAGGTGCCCCGCAGGCGCATGATGCCGTCATTGGTGTTATAAAGCGTTTTCATAGAAACGCCCCCCACCAAGACTAAAATTTCAGGGCGAACAAGAGCGATGTGTTTTTCAACAAACGGTTTGCAAACAGCAATTTCTTGAGGCGTTGGTTGGCGATTGCCTGGCGGACGCCAGGGGACAATATTGGTGATGTAGGCGCACGTACGATCTAAGCCAATGGTTGCCAGCATTCGATCCAGAAGTTGACCGCTCACACCCACAAATGGAAGACCTTGCCGATCTTCATCTGCTCCAGGAGCCTCACCGATGAGCATGACCTTTGCCTTAGGGTTGCCATCCGCAAAAACAAGATTGGTTGCCGTCTTTTTCAAAGCGCACCCCTCAAATGTTTCAAGAGCGTGGCGCAAGTCTTCAAGTGTTTGAACGTTCGTTAAATCAGTAGGGGTCGCTTTCGGGGAAGGCGTTGGAATTGCAGTTGGGATTTGGTCTGCCTTTGAGGAAGGAATTGAGCGAAAAGGAGCTGTATGGTTGGCAGGTGCATCCCCAACGGCCATGTCAATGCCCAGTTCTTGGTACCATCTTAATGTTTCGACAAGTTTCTGATTTTTCGTCATACTTAATTTGGGTAAAGGAAAATTAGGAAACAGACAAGCCCCTTTTTAAGGAATGCAGTATGGATGAGATGCGGTATGACGTGGTGATTGTCGGGGCAGGGCCGTCTGGGTTGTCGGCGGCCATTCGGTTGAAGCAATTAAATCCAGCTGTCAGCGTTTGTATTTTGGAGAAAGGATCGGAGGTGGGGGCGCATATCTTATCCGGATGTGTTTTAGAGCCCCGCGCTTTGAATGAATTATTGCCCGATTGGCAGGGCAGGGGTGCTCCTATATCGATACCTGTTATTGAGGATCATTTTTGGTATCTATCAAAGACGCATCGTTTTTCGTTACCTCTCCCCCCTCAAATGAACAACAAGGGCAATTATATCATTTCTTTGAGTCAATTTTGTCGGTGGCTCGGGCGTCAAGCGGAAGCGTTGGGGGTGGAAATTTATCCTGGCTTTGCAGCTACGGAGCCCCTATTTGATGCCCAAGGGCATCTATGTGGTGTGAAGACGGGCGACCAGGGGCGGGGATGGGACGGTCAACCCACCGATTCCTATCAACCTGGCGTTGAGATTCATGGAAAGCAGATCCTGATAGCAGAAGGATGTCGTGGCAGTATGGCCGAGACGATCATGCGCCATTTCAAGCTGCGGGACACAGCAGGCCCTCAAACCTATGGACTGGGGTTAAAGGAAATTTGGCAGGTGAAATCGCCCTTGCACAAAGCAGGAACAGTGATTCATAGTGTGGGGTGGCCTTTGGGTTTTCAGACCTATGGGGGCAGTTTTCTCTATCATATGGATAACAATCAGGTTGCCGTTGGTTTTGTGGTCGGTTTAGATTACCAGAACCCTTATCTGTCTCCCTTTGAGGAGTTTCAACGATTTAAAACCCACCCCGCCATCCGCCCGTTATTTGAGGGAGGCGTGCGGTTGAGTTATGGCGCACGGGCCTTGAATGAGGGGGGATGGCAATCCATCCCAAAGCTCACATTTCTGGGTGGTGCCATCATGGGATGCAGCGCTGGCTTCTTAAATGTTCCTAAAATTAAAGGGACGCACACAGCAATGAAGTCAGGCATGCTTGCAGCAGAAGGTGTTATCGAGTGTTTTCGGACAGGAACGAATGATTATGAGCAGCGATTGCGCCAAAGTTGGATAGCCAAAGAGCTGTACCAGGTGCGCAATATTCGTCCCGGATTTCGCTGGGGGCTCATTCCTGGTTTGATGAATGCAGCCCTGGAAACCTATGTATTTCGGGGGCATTCACCCTGGACGCTTCAAAATCATGCTGATCATCAACAACTTCATCTGGCATCCGATTGCAAACCAATTGCTTACCCAAAGCCGGATGGGGCCCTAACTTTCGATCGCTTAAGTTCGGTTTATTTATGCAACATCCATCATCCTGAAAACCAGCCCAATCATCTTAAGCTAGAAAGGTCGGAGCTAGCTATTTCTCATAATTTGGAACTCTATGACAGCCCAGAGCAACGCTATTGCCCAGCAAACGTTTATGAGATTGTGAAAGACGAAGAAAAATCACGCTTGCAAATTAATAGCGCGAATTGCATTCATTGTAAATCGTGTGATATTAAGGATCCACTTCAAAATATCCATTGGGTGCCCCCCGAAGGGGGAAGCGGGCCGAATTATATGGATATGTAGGTTTGAATAGGAAAACCAAGATTGAAAATCACTCTACTTGCTCCGGCAAAAATAAACTTGATGCTCCATGTTGTTGGGCGGTTGGTGGATGGATATCATCATTTGCAATCTCTCATTGCATTTGCGTCTATTGGAGATGAAATTACAGTTGAGAAGGCTGAGTCTTCAAGTTTAACGATTGATGGTCTTTTTGCTCCCCATGTGCCGTTGGCGGCTGAGAATAGCGTGGTGGAGGCGGCGCGCTGGCTCAAAGAACGTTTCTCAGGAATTGAGCAAGCGCACATTCACCTCACCAAAAAATTGCCCATAGCTTCAGGTATTGGAGGTGGTTCTAGCGATGCGGCTGCAACCATAGCGGCTCTGTTAAAATGTCACAACATCTCCTTATCCACGGAAGAAGAGGAAGCGCTTATTCTGGCTTCTGGTGAATTAGGGGCAGATGTCCCCGTATGTTTGGCGCATCAGTTTGGCTGGGGGCCGATGATGTGGATTGATAGCTCTGGGCGAGAAACGCTTCCCATCCCTGTGGATGTTTCCTTACCAGGTGTCCTCGTTCTTGTGAATCCAGGCGTTCCGGTTTCAACAGCGACTATTTTTAATAAGATTCATCCACCCTATACATTGCCACAAGATTTTATCAATGGTTTTGCAACCCATTATCCGGGAGATTTATTGGCTTATTTAAAAGTACAAAAAAATGATTTGATGGATGTAGCCATTGCTCAAGAGCCAAAGATTGGCAAAGTGATTCAAGCCTTACAGAAATCTCCAGGATGTTTGCTGACTCGCATGTCAGGCAGCGGTGGTACTTGCTTTGCTGTGTTTGAGGATGAAAAATCAGCCAAATCCGCCTTGTTACAAAAAATGCCCAATGCTTGGGGGATGACTTGTTCTATCTTAGGGGCTCAATAATTAAATAGAATTATAAATTTAAAAAAAGAAGGAAACGAGATTTATATCGCTCATAAAGCCAATTGAAACTAAGACACAGAATCGGCTTTATTTAACCGCCCTACAAAAACAGACGTCTCTTTTTGCTATTTATTATCAAAAACAGACGTCTCTTTTTGATTATAAATACGAAAAACAGACGTCTCTTTTGTTGACATTGAGTCTTAAGGGTATATAATTAAGGGGAGTAAAGACAGTATATCCTGAGATTTGAAGCTGAATTATACCTTCTTTATGTGATGAAGGCTATTAATGGATACGGATTAAACGATGCATAGAACAGCAATTGCCTATTTAGAGAAAGATTGGCTGGTCTCCCCACAGCGTAAGCCGTTAATTATTCGAGGCGCTCGCCAAGTTGGTAAGACATGGCTTGTCAGACATTTGGCAGCTTCGTCAAAAAGGCAACTCATTGAGCTTAACTTTGAAAAACAGCCGCAATTAGCCAGTTTATTTACAACGAACGATATCAACCAAATACTGGTGAATCTTAGTGTTGTGGTAAATGAAAAAATCGATCCTCAAAAGTGCCTTTTATTCCTTGACGAGATTCAAGCAGCGCCTGAGGTGCTTAGTAAATTACGCTGGTTTTCAGAGGATTTGCCGCAATTACCCATTATTGCTACAGGTTCGTTGTTGGAATTTGTCCTAGAAAGCCACACATTTAGCATGCCTGTTGGACGGATCACCTACATGCATTTAGAGCCACTTTCTTTTGAAGAATTTTTGTTGGCTCGTGATAAGTCCCTTCTTTGTGATTATATTAATAATTTTCAATACGACGGTGAAATACCAATTTACATACATGATGAATTAACATCTATGTTTAAAGAATTCATTATCATAGGCGGTATGCCAGCGGCCATTTCAAATTGGGTAGAAGAACAATCTCTTTTCAGAGTTAGTCAAATCCATCATGATTTATTGGCCACATATAGAGATGATTTTGCTAAATACAGCGGCCGTATAACTCTGGACAAATTAGATGAAGTCATGATGTCGATCCCAAAGAATTTATGTAAGAAATTCGTTTATAGTAATGTCAATCCTTCCTTTAATACAAATACGGTTAAACAAGTATTGCTCCTTCTGAATAAAGCGCGCATCTGTCATCGAGTTTCTAGCGCTTCTGCGAATGGCATTCCATTAGGAGCAGAAATCAAGGAAAAATATTTTAAAGAAATATTCTTAGATACTGGTTTATGCAGTGCAGCTCTTGGATTGAGTTATAGCCAGGTTAAGGATGTTCATGAAATTTCATATATAAATAAAGGAGAAATTGCAGAACAAGTTGCTGGTCAACTTTTACGAACGATTGAGCCATTTTATATAGAGCCAAGTTTATATTACTGGCAACGTGATGAGAAAGGATCGAGTGCAGAAGTTGATTACCTTATTCAGCATGGAAACAAAATTATCCCGATTGAAGTAAAAGCAGGCAGTTCTGGTACGTTAAAATCATTGCATTTGTTAATGGAGTCAAAAAAACTTGATACGGCAATACGTATTCATTCAAATAGGGCTACAATAACAAAAGTAGAACACAAAAATCGAGATAAAAAATTGATAAAGTATAAACTTATTTCGATCCCGTTCTATCTCATGGGACAAATTCATAGATTGTTGGATTTATCATAAAACCAGATGGCCTATAAGCCGGGTTCTGTCCTTAAGGTTTTGACGCCTTAATGGATGACTATTCATCTAGGACGGCTGTTACCAGCCGCCTCAAGCGATCAACCCGGATGACCATGCACAAACACAGTTGAGGAGTTGCCTCCTCGCTCATCCCTATTCGATCTTGCTCCAAGTGGGGTTTACCCTGCCGCTTCTGTTACCAGAAGCGCGGTGCGCTCTTACCGCCCCATTTCACCCTTACCCTGGCTTTCGCCAAGGCGGTATCATTTCTGTGGCACTTTCCCTAAAGCCAGTCTTTGTCAACTGACCCCGGCGGACGTTATCCGCCACTTTGTTTGTGTGGAGCCCGGACTTTCCTCCAATTTATGGTTGCCCACAAATCAGCAGCCATCCAGCCATCTGGTAGCTTGTAAGGTAGGATTTTCTACAGAGTCTTGTCAAGATTATGAAAATTTATTCTGTATATACGCTTGAAATATTCTTTGATCATATGATATGCATACAGGCGTACACGTTCAACATAAGGAAGAACTCATTAACAAAAAAATAACAAGGAGTTAATCATGGAAAAATATACCCGTCTTCAAATTACAAGAGCAATTTTCATGTTCTTGGTTTCAGCATTCTCTATTGTAAATGCAGCGGAAAAGCAGGAAGAGCATGAAATAAAAGCATATGACAAATCGACAGTGGTAGCGCAAGAAGGACCACAAATCGATCCAGAAGAAAAAGAACTCATGGAATCCTTAAAGACTGCTGAAGTCCGTTTAGATAATGCTCATGCAGATCATAATAGAGTTAGTCTACGTTGCTTTGGTGATGATGTACGTGGCCCATACATGAACGCACTTCAGCAGGCTGCACACGACAGAGACACAGCTAAAAGAAAATTGGATGACTATCGTGAGGGGAAGACGGGCAAGAATTAAGCTTCTATAAAAGTTTAGCTATTTTCTGGGGTGGGGATTTAAGGAAATTCATTCCCACCACTAAATTTTCAGATGGTAAAATTAAATACCAGACATGATTTTATCCTATAGCCTGCTCGTTGGTAGCGCCTTATGTCTCATGTGGACAGATGTGCGCAAGCAAACGATTCCCTTATGGGCTTTATTATTATTTATAATGGCCTCTGTGTTACATCAACTCTATGAGCCAAATTCGGAGGGTCTATGGGTTGCTGGTTTACTCTTGCTTCTTTTTCTCGGTTGTCAAAGCATATATTACTTTTTTACTCGTAAATTAGCTATAGGATGGGGGGATGTATTGCTCGTTCCGTTTTGTGGGTTTTGGCTTTACTTCCATGAACTTCCTTCTTTTCTCTTGGGCACGGGTCTCGTGGCTTTATTGATGGGCTTGTTATGGCGCTATAAATGGGGGCTTCGAACATTTCCCTTTGTACCAGCTCTCCTTTTAGGGCTCGGAATCGTTTTCTTAATTCGTTGTTTTTTAATAAAGAATGGGATATGAGTTAAGAAATATGAATCAGCGGATCCTTCATTAAAATATGTCAAAATCAACAAAATCTTCCTTTTCATTTCCTTGGGGGATGCTTTTAAAGCTACTCGTTTCTGGCGGTTTAATCTTCTGGTTATTGCATAAGATCGACATTGCGAAAGTTTGGGGAGTAATCCAAGATCTGGATTGGGGAATTCTAACCCTTGTTCTGGTTGTGATTTGGGCGACGCTGCTTGCCATTGCCAAGCGGTGGCAATTGGTTATTCGATTGGGTGGTATCGATGCGCCTCTGGCAAGCCTCACGGAGGCAACTTTCATTGGCGCTTGCTTTAATCAATTTTTACCCAGTTCCGTGGGAGGTGACTTTTTCCGTATTTTAGCAGCACGTCACCATGGAGCATCTCTCAATGGAGCGATAACGGGCGTATTTCTAGATCGTTTATTTGGTTTTATTTCCCTTGGATTTTTGTGTCTTTTGGTGATTCCAGCCGAAGGCAATAGTCTTTTGGAGTCAGACCTTAAATGGCCATTTTTGTTAACCATACTTCTATTGGGAGGCGTGTTTGTTGGGGGGGTAATGCTCCTTGTGATTCCAAAGCAATGGCATTCATTATTCTTTATCCGCCCTTTTCACTCAATGATTGAGGTCGTTCAGCAATCCCTGTGCCAAAAGGGGTTGTTTCTGGCCATGTTTTTGAGCTCTCTTTTGGCGAGCATTTTGGTTATTTTAGGCTTACAAATTCTCATGCTTGGGTTTGATATTCCGTTAACCTGTGGACAAAGTGCAGCTATTTTACCGGTGGTGATGTTGCTCACATCTTTGCCGATTTCGTTTGCTGGGTGGGGGTTAAGGGAAGGGGCGATCATCATTGCCCTTGGCGTTTACGGTGTTGCGCAAGAAACGTCACTGGCTTTGTCTTTAGTCTATGGCGTCTTACAGCTAATCAGCGCTTTACCGGGGCTGATATTATGGATTTTGGAAAAGCGGCGCTTAATCGGTGTACAGCAAAATTCTTCGATTTAAGCATTTGACCATTCTTCCAAAAACCAAAACGAAGAGACTTGTGCTGGGAGGGGGTTTTCGGTCATAATCGCTAACGGGATTAATAATTTGGGTGTTCCATGAGGTGTTCTTATTATTGCGTAGGCGATATCTATGATATCGACGAATTGGCCAAGTACCTACGTGAAGAAGGCCGTGAGCCTAAGTTTTATGACAATGTAATCCATTTCAGCAAAGAAAATGAAGACGAAACAATTGGGGATATTTTCATTTTTCCCTACGGATGTGCGATATTTTGGGGTTTAGAAGAAGAAGTTGAACACACCATCATTGATGAATTGAACCCTTATGTTGGTTACCCTTTGATGTTTCCCACTCATGATCAATCGACTTTTCATTATGGGAAGACAACCCTTATTGAAGAGGAGGAAGATGAAATCATCCTGGAATCCGATGATGTATTGATCAAACTTTCTTTGGCGCACGCCTTATCTCAATCTGTAAAGTTAGAATGGTTTGAAGAATCAGTAAGTCGCACGATAGAGCGAACGCGCCATTTGCCGGAAGAACTTGCTAGAAAAGGCAAGATTTATATGTCGCGCAAAAAACTTTCTAAAAAGATAGGGGCTTTGTTTGCTGAGCGGAATTCTATTAACCTGCATAGCGATATTCTGGATACCCCCGAATTCTTTTGGCGTCGTCCCCGTTATGAGCCTTATTACCATATGGCATCAGAATATTTGGATATCACAACGCGTCTTGATATCCTCAATCGTCGGTTGGGTGTTATTCACGAATTATATGATATATTGTCCAGCGAGCTCAATCATCGCCATTCCTCACGATTAGAGTTGATCATTATCTTGTTGATTTTAATAGAAGTTGTTGTAGTCTTGCGCAATGAATTGTTAAAGTTCTTATAATAAATTACAACCATTTATGATCAGCATGGTTCAAATTTGATGGTGATATGCGCCTTTTTCATTGACCCTATCGTATTATTCATCTTATAAAGAGGATAATGTCCGTCATACTTTAGGGCCCTTAGCTCAGTTGGTAGAGCATCTGACTTTTAATCAGGGGGTCGAAGGTTCGAATCCTTCAGGGCCCACCATGGACACTGCGGTTTTGCGGGCATTGCCAATTTTCTCTCTAAGAAATTGTCACCAAATTGTCACCAAATGGATGTAAAAAACAAAATAGGTTATCTGATCCTCACAATTTATTTTCATTGGCAGGTGCAAACTCATTATTCCAACAGGCTATGGCGGGACATGCTCGTTATCCTAAAACTAAACTGGAATAATAAGGTGGCAAAATAGCGAATTTTCTCTTTGATGTCCGCGTCAATTAAGTTTACGGTCGTATTGTCGTCCAATAGTCCTTTTTATTATTTTGTAAAATTTCAATGAAAAGAAGGCTCTATCTCAAGGATTCGTTGGTTTCCGGGCCAGCATATAGATTCTGTAAGCAGGGTTGCTTTTGCGCGGACTTCGGCATTCATGCTTGCCTGAAAGCCCCTGTGATCATAGTTTCTGTGTTCTTCTCTCTTTCCTCAGTGAATTAAGTGTAGCATGAGCCGTATACCAGGCAATTGCACACCTTAAGGATAGGAGTTGCACACATGTTTTGCCATAAGAAATTTATGGCTTGTTCTTATCCAAGACCCTTCTAAGATTAGCCTCAGCTTTTGCGTCTCCTTGTCCAGCAGCTATGACATACCATTTAATTGCTTCAGAATCATCCTTAAAAACGCTGTCATATATCCAACCAAGGTTATACTGAGCATTTGAATCTCCTTTTTGAGCAGCCATGGTATACCATTTAACTGCTTCAGAATAACTCTGAGTCACGCCTACACCATTTTTATACATGTATCCAAGGCGAAGTTGAGCAGCTACATACCCTTGTACAGCAGATTTAGTATACCATTTGGCGGCTTCCATATTATTTCCATCCACTCCCTGACCATTATCATAGAGCCACCCAATATTAAACTGGGCAGTTGCATCTCCCTCATTGGCAGCCATGGTATACCACTTAATGGCCTCAACATCACTCTGTTGCACTCCGCGACCATTTTGATAAGCCCACCCAAGTTGATTCTGAGAACTTGGATTTCCTTGTTCGGCGGTCTCGATATACCACTCGATTGTTCCAAGCAAGTTTTCTGAAATCTGTTGAGTCTCCTTCCATATAGCGAAGATATTCTGAGCAGCTGTATGTCCTTGCTCGGCAGCCTTAGTCAACCATTTAAGCACTTCCATATCATTCTGAAGGGCGCTTTTGGTATTATGATACGTTATACCAAGTTCATACTGATGTTGCGCATCTCCCTGCTTGGCAGCCAAGGTGTACCATTTAATTGCTTTAATATCGCTCTGATCTACACCACGACCGGCAGTATACATAAATCCAAGATCGTATTGAGCCTCCGCATCTCCTTGTTTAGCAGCCATTGTGTACCATTTGACAGCATCACTATCACTCTGATCAATCCCACGACCATCTCGACACAGAATCCCAAGGTTATTCTGAGCATGCACATTTCCTTGTATAGCAGCTCTGGTACACCACTTAACTCCTTCAGTATAGTTTTGGTTTATCCCTGAACCATTAGTATACATCCACCCAATACTATTCTGAGCTATTGTATGTTCCTGCTCAGCAGCCAAAGTGTACCATCGGAGTGCTTCAGCATAGCTTTGCTCCACTCCTTCACCATCGTAATACATTACTCCAAGATTGCATTGAGCATCCGCATTTCTCTGTTCAGCAGCCATGGTATACCATCGGAATGCTTCAGTATAATCCTGATCCACTCCTTCACCATTGGCATACATCACCCCAATGCTATTCTGAGCCATTGCATGTTCCTGCTCAGCAGCCTTAGAGTACCATTTGAATGCATCATCAAAATTTTGATCCACTCCTTCGCCATCATAATACATTGCTCCAAGATTCCACTGAGCCATTGCATGTTCCTGCTCAGCAGCCTTAGAGTACCATTTGTGAACGCTTCGTCAAAGTCTTGGTCTACTCCTTCGCCATGATGGGACATGGCCCCAAGATTGTACTGAGCGTCTACCTGCCCCTGATTAGCAGCCTCGGTGTACCATTGGAATGCTTCAGCATAGCTTGGATCAACTCCTTGACCGCTGTAATACATCGCTCCGAGATTGCACTGAGCATCTGGATCACCTTGTTCGGCAGCCATAGTATACCATTGCAGTGCTTCAGTATAATTCTGGTCCACTTCCTCACCATCGTAATACATCTCTCCGAGATTATACTGGGCATCTACCTGCCCCTGATTAGCAGCCTTCTTATACCATTTGAGAGCTTCAGTGTAGTTCTGCTTTACCCCTTCACCATTGGCATACAGGCGTCCAAGATTATACTGAGCATCTGCCTGCCCCTGATTAGCAGCCTTCCTATACCATTTGAGAGCTTCAGTGTAGTTCTGCTTTACCCCTTCACCATTAGCATACAGGTGTCCAAGATTATACTGAGCATCTGCCTGCCCTTGATTAGCAGCCTCGGTATACAATTGGAATGCTTCAGCATAGCTTTGCTTCACTCCTTCACCATCGTAATACATCGCTCCGAGATTGCACTGAGCATCTGGGTCTCCTTGTTCAGCAGCCATAGTATACCATTGGAATGCTTCAGCATAGCTTTGCTCCACTCCTTCACCATCGTAATACATCTCTCCGAGATTGTACTGGGCATCTACCTGCCCCTGATTAGCAGCCTTCTTATACCATTTGAGAGCTTCAGTATAGTTCTGCTTTACTCCTTCACCATTGGCATACAGGCGTTCAAGATTATACTGAGCATCTACCTCTCCCTGCCTAGCGGCTCTGATGTACCATTTAAAAGCTTCCTCATAGTCCTGAGCCACCCCTCGACCTTGTTCATACAAGAGACCAATATTATTATGAGCCATTGCATCTCCATATATCGCAGCCTTGGTGTACCATTTAAGCGCTTCAGTATAATTTTGCTTCCCTCCCACGCCATTTTCATACATGAAACCAAGTTTATAGAGAGCTTCTCCAATCCCCCCATCAGCAGCCTTGGTGTACCTCTTGTAAGCCTCATCATAATTCTGGCCCACACCTTGACCATTTTCATACATAGCCCCAAGATTGTACTGAGCACCTGCGATGCCACCATCAGCAGCCTTAGAGTACCATTTGAATGCTTCAACAAAGTTTTGATCCAAGCCTTGACCATTTTCATACATCTCTCCAAGATGATACTGAGCTATTGAATACCCTTGTTCAGCAGCCATGGTATACCATTTGATGGCTTCAGCCAAGTTTTGATCCACTCCTGCTATACCAATGGCATACATCATCCCAAGATTGCCCTGAATCATTCGATCTCCTTGTTCAGCAGCTATGATAAGCCGTTTGTGGTGCTCCATAGCCTCCTCATCATTCACCTCATAGTTTTGATGCACTTCTTCATCATATCCATGCACCATATTAAGGTACTGCTCATTAATACGTCTCTGCTTAACAGACTTAGTACGCCATTTAAGAGCTTCGGTATAGCTTTGTTCCACTCCTTTACCATTTGTATACATTTCCCCTAGACTATACTGAGCCTCTGTATGTCCCTGATTAGCAGCTCTGGTATACCATTTGAACGCTTTAGTATACCTTTGATCCATTCCTTCACCATTGTAATACATACATCCAAGGTTATATTGAGCCTCTACATGTCCTTGATCAGCAGACATGTTATACCATTTGAGGGCTTCAGGATAATTTTGATCCACTCTTTGACAATTGGCATACATCGATCCAAGATTAAACTGTGCTGTTGCATCTCCTTGTTCTGCAGCTTTTCTGTACCATAAAATAGCCTGATTATAATCGTTATTGACAAACTCGCTATCAGTGAACATAAAGCCTAGAGTATTTAGAAATTTGGGGTGGCTTTTTTCAGCAATCTCTATGAGCCATGCAGGTAAATCATTGCTTAGTGAGTCTTTAAAAAGATCTTGTGTTTTTTTTAAGAATTGCAGAAGCTTTTTATTATCTTTGATATTTCTTTGTTTTAAAGATTGAATTTTTTGAGACAAGATAAGACCCTTGTTCATCAGAATATCCTCTCCCATAGTATACAATATCCTTCCCACCCATTCCAGAGAGTCAACTTCACTAGAAAGCATATCTAAACGTTTTGAATGGCCAATTAAGGTTAGAATATGAGGCAAGTAATTTAATAATTTGTCAATTTGCTCAATGCTATAAGTATTATTTACAAATAAGCTATTAAACACCTCGCAAAAACTTCTCAGTAACTCCTGATTCTTCTGGTTTGTTTTTCCTAATTCCTGTTCGTTCCGAATAACCAGCTGCACGAGACGGTGGATAGAAAACAAAGATTCATTCTCTATTCTGTTGATTAGAGATAACGAAGATAATCGAGCAAATGCATCTTGGATTTCACTCTTATTGTCAGAGCCTTCTAAAAAAATATCTTCTGCAATGGAATCAGAGTTAATATAACAACAATAGACCATGAGTTTCTTAGCCAAATCAGAAATATAATGACTAGACATGCTATAGGTTTTGCCAATTAGGTTTTCATAAGTCATTTCTAATTCATTTGCTTTGAATGGATCCTGATGTTCCTTAAAATGAAGCGCAGGTTTTTCTTTAAAATCTTTTATGTACTTCTCAATTGTATTTCCTGATAGAGTTTCATCCCCTACAAGCTTGATGTAATGGGCAGCATGGGAAAGGGCGAGGGGAAAATGGGCTAACTCATGGGCCAGTTTTGCTGCTTTATTTTTATTATCTGAGTTTTCTTCAATACCCATTATGGTAAGTAAATATTTTATAGAATCTTCAGGACGGAACACGTCAAGACCAATGGGCTTCTTATCCCAACCGTCAATACGTCGAGTGGTAATCAAGGTGTCGGTATTGGGGGGTATTTTATCGTTTAAAAATTCGGGATCAGGGACATTATCATAAACAAGCAAGCACTTACCCATTTTAGGTACCTTCTGCTTAATCAATTCTATAATGCGATCATCATCTTTGTCTTTAATAGAGACACCAATATCCCGCAGAAGATTTCTATATCCCCTTAAAAGAGAAGCTTCTGTCCCACTCAATAACCAGTATATCAAGGGATAAGCCTTATGATCGAAAGCCTCATGAGCGTATTCTAGTGCATGAGAGGTTTTGCCAACCCCTGCCATGCCGGCAATAGTTGCAGATCCTGTACCCTGAAGTTCTTCCCATAAAAGTGTTAAGTAGCTTTTATCTGAACCTTCGGATTTGCTTTCGATAAACCCTATTGGACGTTTTGGCAGCCAGCGGATTATTCGAAGGTAACCATCAATTGATTTCCAAGAGCGATCATTTGACTCTTTTGCCAGAATATTTGGCTGAGGGTTTTCTTGTGAAGAACGTATTAAGTCAGCATTTTCCTTCATCCAAGATCTTAAGATTCTTAGTTTTATTTCGGGGTTTACTTTTGAATTAAAGATTACCTTATAAAATCTTAGTTTATAAAAATTACAGTTTTCTTCAAATATTTTGTAAAAATTATTTATTTGAATCTTATGATTTAAATTTTCTTTTATTTTTTCAAGATAGTGTTGAATAAAATTATTTTGGAATCTCCATATTTGTTCATAAACGCCTAATTCTGAGATATCTTGTTGAGCACCCCAATCCCATAGAGACCCTAAAAACCGCCCTATATCTTCAGCAGGATCACCAACATCTCCATATGTCCTTATGATGCTTGCAAAATCAATCATGGCAATGCGATAAAAAGAATCTCGAGGAATCTCAAGGCTCGCGTCCTTGTTATAAAAGAAGTTATTACCGTGAGCATCACCATGAGTTATTGTTAAAAAGTATGGTTCTTGTTCTTTGTTATTAAGGGGTTCTAATTTTAATGACCTGAAAATTTCAGCACAATTTGTTTCAAAATTCTTAAAGTTTTCTTCCACCAAGTGGGCACATTTTTCTTGCTCCTCTTTGGATAAAAGTCTCATAATGTTATTGGATCTAATTTCTTCGATACCAGTATCGGTCAATTGCTCTCCTGTTAACGAGCAAAACAAGGGCATTCCTGCTTGCTCTTTAAATGGATTATCTTTTAATGTATTAAAAGCTTGCGCTACATGCTCTATATATTTTTGTCTGTCTGTATTTCTGGTTTGATTTAAATAATGCCTTACGTGAAACATGGCTAAATATTGAGCGCATGCTTTTAGGGCATTTTCAGCTAAATTCGTTGGTAGCAAATTATAAATGCTGTGAGTATTTGCGCCTTCCATTATAAGATTTAAGCAATTTTCAGGATAGATGATAGCATCGTATACCTTTGTCATTTTGAGTTCTTGGGGGGATGGATTAATATTCAAAGCAATAAGAGAATATAACAGTTCTTGTAAACCTTTCTCTATATCTGCATCCTTAAATTGCTTAATCGCTATAAAATTAATATTTTCACGAGATAAGAGAATAACACTACTATTAGTACTCCCCCAAACTTCTTTTATAGCAAAATCATTAATTGGTTGGTTGTTGTGTCTATCTATTAAATATTGAACCAGGTCATTGTCACATTCTGAAAATCTAAGGATATGTTTATACTTTTCTAATTCATTGATACCAAATAAATTTTCTTGATAATCCATCGTTCCTTTTTTCAGCCTTTGTATGTCCGCTGTAATGGATTGTAGTCTGCTTGAAAGATCCCTTGTTTTCCAAAATTCGTGCGTCAATGGATGGTTAGAATCTTGATAAAGCTTTGATGGGTTTTCGCAGCTTTTTAGATCCGAGTCTACTACTGAAAACGATATAGTAGGAACGGTAGTAAGCGGTGAAGAAAGATTTAAATCAAGAGGGGTTGGTAGACCAGATTTGGGCCGTTTAGATTGTAGTGACGTAGATGAACTTATTTGACGTTTTGATGGGATATTAGAAATTCTTCTGTTTTGTTGCAAACTTTCGAGTCTTTGAACCCATCGTTCGTTTTTTTCTAAAAACTTCGCAGCCTCTGCTTGTGATAAGGTTAAAGAATAGTGATTACCTATTACAGCTCGCACAATCTCTATCTGCTTTTTCCTTAAAGGAATAGCACCATACTCGTACGGTACAGGTATACCTAAAGATCGACCTAAAATTATCTTAAAAAGGTCACTCGTCATGATAGGGCCACAGGAAATTCCATCGCCCTCACCTTGACGGGGTTCTTGATAGGGACTGGTGGTCATATCCAATTTGAGATAAGGAAGACTTAACCTCTTATCCAAACATTCTCTAATTTCAACTGCGTCTTCTGGAAACGTTTCCCTGAAGTCTCCACCCCCATAAGGATTATGAGCCATAACCGTAAAGCTATAATCATTGATCCCATTCTTTTTCCCCAAAATCTCGCCTACATACCAATGGGAATTATTCTGGCAAAATGGAAAAACAATCTTATAGTAGGCATTGTTTAAATCCGATGTTTGAAAAAGTAACTCATCAAACACATCCTTTCTTAATCTTTGATAAAAAGAAAGCTTATGCCTTAATTGACTTTTAATTTGTAAAATTTTTCTTTGCCCGCCATCCTCTGCACTGCCTTTAATAATAGATTCAAAATCTGCGTAATTTGCGTCTGTCTCTTTCTTTCTATAGTCAATATGCGCTTCCATGCTCAGGATATCATCACAACTCAGTAAAACCTGCAGCAAGTCACCAAATTCACTTATCTGGTTAGACCTATCTAAACAATAGGTGATCGGTAATGCTGGAATTCCCATATCCATCTCATGGAGCCCAGCTATACAGCTACAGGATGGAAGAAGAGCTACATAATAAAATTTACCCATCGGATCAGGAAAAGTTAAACACTCTGTACCTTTTGGTTTAAGTAAATATGTCGTACCAGGAACCCGCTCTAATTTTGGACTATAAGCAATCATAGCATTGATGCAAGTTTCAATATCTTCATCTGTATAGTAGTAATCAGGGTTATAAAGAACAGAGTGAACTGCACCCTCATGTTCTTCCATGGCCCCCGAAGGACTTGTTTGAACTAACAAGCCACTTACAATTAAAAATTGACCAGCCATTTGGCTAACATAACCACTTAAAGCGAACAAAGATCCTAACCGCACCCAAAGCCGACGAAGAGATAAGAATGAGGTTTGGTGATTAAGGTTATCCTTTTTGAGAGTGATATAACTCTCTTTTCTATTAAAATTAACAATAAAGTTAAATCGGATATGTTTCTTAAGGATATTCATTTAAAACCCCTCTTTTCTATTGAAAAAATGGCAACCAAATTGGTTGCTGTTAAAATAATTAGATACTTTTTTCTTGTATATTTTTAATTTTAGTATGAAGCCTTTCAATATGAGCTGAGTCTTTTGGAAAGTGGTGCTCTATGGTTTTTAATGCTTGACTAAAGTGATCTATGGCCTGGTTTTTAAAGCCCTGACTTTCTTGATTGTTTTTTGTAGAGGACAGTTGAAGGGATTTTTTGAAGTATATGTCTCCTAAAATCTCCAGCGACATATAGGTTTCAAGATGGTTATGCTGCCGGAGAATCTTGAGAGATTTTTGAATAAGGTTTTGAGCATGCTCCAATTGATTTTTCTCAAGGTAGATTTCAGCCATGTTCCTCAAGTAACGAGCTGTTTTAACATTTTCTTCTCCACAGTTATTGCCATAAATTTCAAGAACCTTATCAAATAATTCTTTTGACTCTTTTTCCTTGCCAAGAGCTTTGTAAGTGCTCGCTAAGTGGAATAAGATCCAACCCATTCTAACATGGTTTTCATCAAACCGATTCCGATGAATCTTTAAGCTTTTTTCGAGATATTCTCTTGATTTCCCATAGTCTCCTAATTTTCTCAAGCAATTTCCCAAATAAGCTAAGACTAGGCACATACTTTTATGATCTTCAGGAAAATATTTTTTAAAAATTAGCAGACCATTCTCAAGATATTCTTTAGCTTTCGGATACTCTCCTAGTTTTAGATATACGTACCCTAGTTGCGTTAAAATCCAACCAACTCTAAAGTGATCATTGGAATAGAGCTTTTTATAAAGATCTAAGCTTTCTTCAAGGGTTTCTATGGATTTTTGATAGGAATTGAGGCCTCTATAGGTGCTTCCTAAATAAGATAAAGTGCGGGCTACTCTCTTGCTGTTAGCTCCATACTGTTTGCTGAGACGTATGCTTTCTTCAAGATAATCTTTGGCCTTTTCATAGTTTCCAAGTCGTCGATAGACATTACCTAAGTGAGACAAAGCCGAAGCTAGTTCGATATGATTATTTAACCCGCTTTTTCCATAAATATTGGCTGCTTTCTCTAGTAATTCTTGGGCCTCCTTGTAAAGCCCGAGCTCGATGCAGGTAGCACCAATCTGAAGAAGAGCTCGCGCAATTCTAAAATTATTTTCAGAAGATAATGTCTTTGAACTTTCGATTATCAGGTTTTTGAGACTACCTTTAATGAGCAAGGGAGACTTCTCATTATTGAGAAAATAATAGATACAACCTAATTTGCTAACTAACAACACTTGAGAAGAATCTGTTAAGAGATCACGATGGTTCAGAAATTTTTCAATGTGCCCTGCCATGATTTGCATTTTTCCAAAGTCTTCTTGCTCTATGAGTTGGTCCAGATAATGATCTAGGATAAAGGTAGTTTCTTTTAATAAGGAGCTATCCTTCTTTGGCTTTAGAAGGTCGCGCAGGTAAACAAAGATAATGTTTTGGGCGCTAGGGTGGATAGAAATATGAGACACAGGCGCACTTGAGTTTGATAACGAGCCGACCATTAATGAATATTTCTTCAAATAATAAACAAAATTATCAACAACAAGCTTTCCTTTATAGGAGTCCAATAACTCTCTGGGAATATTTTTAAAATCTAAAACGCTTATCAAGAATAAAAGGTCAGCAAAGTCTTTATTAACAGCGATTAATTTTTCCAATGATAGAGTAACAATATGATACCGTGTTTTTGTATAATTATTTGATTCTTTAAGAATATTTTCTTGTATGGCAGCAAAATTCTGATCATAATACATTAAATACTTTGTATACTCATCATAAGCAATGTTTGTTGCCTTTATGTAATAAGCGGCCATAGAAACATCCAATGGAAAGGATGGGATTTTTTCTAATAATTCCTTGGTTGATTTCTGTTGAGCTAAATCACGCCTTCCTTGTTCTCCACAATTCATAATGTTCATGAATAGAGATAGTTTCTCCCCAGAATCTAATTCTCCTACCAGCAAGACGCCCTTCAAATAATTGTTGTTCTGGATACGAGCATCTTGGGTTGTGATGATAATTTTTCCTTTCCCCCAAAGGTTTGCGTCTGAGGGAAAATATTTTTGAATATCGCTAAATTTATCCACACTATCATAAATGAGAAACCAGTTTGGATGGGCTTTTAGTTGGGCTCTGACCAAGTGGATAATTTTTTCTTCTTTTTCCGTAAAATTATTGATGTCTTTTAGACCCCTTAATATTCTTTTCTCTTCATCTGTTTGACAAAGGGCACGAGCAAGTGCTTCAAATGAAGTGACAAGGCTTTCTCTAGTTTCTGCATTAATTTCCCACACAACAGGTGATTTTTGGGAACGTGCGTATTGGCGGGCAAGTGTTGTCTTACCGGCACCCCCTATTCCAACGAGAACAAGGCTCTGAATGTCTTCTTGTGATTGCTTTTGAAAATGACTCGCTATCTGGGAAATCAGTTTTGACCGGTTTAAACGAATAGAGTCTGCTGGAATTGCTAAATCTGATTGAGCGAAATGGTCTGAAGAGGCTCCTTGTATTAAAAAGTAATTTTGCTGGTAGGCTTGGTCATTTTGTTTTTCATGAGCTGTTTTTGTATAGTTCCTATTCGGAACCAAAAGAAATAGTAGCACCACACTTAAAATGCCAGCTAAAACATAGCCTAATTTTTTGATTACTAAAAACTTATTTAAGTAAAGAAAGAATTTTTTTTTCTCGTTCCCTTCTTCCAATATAGTATCTGAGGGAGGAGTATGCGTACCAACAGAAGGACTATACACGGCAATAGCTCTCTCCTCAAACCGCGCACAAATTGTATCTAAGTCAAGGTTCGGTAGAACTCTCTTCATAATGGCGAAAACAGAAAAATAATAGCTGTGCCAATTAGATGGAGTAATGCAGGTAAAATGAGAAATTTCTCTAGGAATTGCTTGCAATTCCTTTGTCTTTGGGAAGAAAAAAAATTTTGTGTTGGGAAATTGGTATGCTGCTGAAGAAATTTCTTGTGTTTGTTGCTCTTTTGTCAATATGTGGGGAGTAAAATAGATCAAGTGAGTATCATGGTACATCTCTTGTATTAACTGATCAAAAGATTGTGTAGTTTTTCTACTTTCAAGGGAAACCTTCAACCCAGCCTCGGTTAGATCATTTTTGAGGTTTTCCAAGAAAGGGGGCTTTTTCTGCCAATATACCAGCGTACAATTTAAGAAGTTATTGCTGCCAGCGACCAGCGTTGCAATTTCTTTTAAAGATTTTTTAAACAGGTTATCTACGAGGAGTGCCGCATAATACTCTTTCAAATGAAGCAACTGACCTGAGTTGCTAAGCAGCGCTATCATACCATCGGAATCACAACCAAATCTTTTTGTTGCGTTATAAAGATGGGCAGCAACTGTTTTAGGGGCAACTGACAAAAAGTTGGCAATTCCTTTGATATTTCGTCCATTCATAAGGCAAGAAATAATGCCAATTTCCCTCTGAGTTAGGGTAACCCCATTAATGGTTGTTAGGTGCTCTACGTAAATTTCTGTAGGGTGGATAAGCTTAGGCTTAAAATTCGTATCGTTCATCCAATAACCCTTCTGGTTCCTGGGATCGTTGAGAATAGCAGAATATCGGCTCTCTTCACGTTCACCCAAACTCTATATCATTTACCATAAATTTAAAAGGCATAAGTCAATGGACTTAATACGTACCTTAAGTTGATTTACCTAAACAATTTTTTTGCATGTATGCGTACAGTGCCTTTATCTGGCCTCTGCACGTAACGATTGAAGAGAGTAAGGGATCAGATATTTAACATATAGTAAAAACTTTAAGGAGAATGATTATGAAAAAATTAAAGCTTTTAGCGTCCTCAGCCCTTGTCATACTAACCTTTTCAATATCTCAAAACACTTTATGTATGGAAGGAGATCAATATACCTCTGGTTCGTTTGGTCTTTTACATCCTTCTCACGCAAGAAGCACTTCTTTCACGACTTTTTTACAAGACAGCCCTTTATATCATTATGTTGCAATAGAAGAGTATAGGTCATCCATTCAAACCTTACGTCAGGAAGTTTTAGTATTACAGCAAAAGGTTGTTGCATTTAGCTCGTATAGTGAATCAAGTATCGTTGAAAAGGAAATAAATTTGCTGACAGAAACACTTGACCTCCAGAAAATAGTCCTCGAAAAATATGGATCACAAAGTGAAGCACAGAAAAAAATCACTCAAGAAATAGAGGAGCTTGAAAGAGTAACAAAAACTAATCAACAAAACATTAGTGATAATCCAAGTCTTAAGGGATTATACGAAGCTCAAATCAAAGGTGCTGAAGACAGTATAGAAACTTGCAAAAAATACTTAGCTTCTTTAGGCCAGAGCGAGAGTATATTACGGTCGGCATTAGAAACATCCCAAAAATATCTCAAAACACTTGATCAGCAAGCTGGATCTCCATTCTATCTCAAGCAAGCATTATCTGAGAAGGTTAAACATCTTAAAAATCGATACGAAGAACATGTAAAGGGATTATGTAGTGGGGACATTTTTTCTCATGATTTTCCAAAAATTGTTTTATTAGATGAGTTCGGGGTTTCATTAGAACAATTGGATAATATTTACACAGAGCGTTTATTCCAACTTTTTGCTGCAACCATGGAATTACCCTATGCCTTTCTTAAAACAGGAGAGGAAAAAGAAGAAGTTTATCTAAAACAGTTGAAGATCATTAAACAAAATTTGATTAATCGCTTGCAAGAAGATGTCGTTGGCCTCCAAATGAGCGCATCAATTGCTAAAAATGGGGATATCGAGATTGATTTGAGGAACCATAACATAAAAGTGGAGAAGTTTTTTCTTGATTCCAAGCGTGAAGGGGCGATGATTAATAAAGATCATGATATGGGAATTCTAAAAAACATTTTGTCGTCTTACGGTTACGAACAAGAAACACCTTCTAGGCTACTAGATACCATCTTAACTCAATCCTCTTACGGATTACTGGGTTTATATATCGCTTCTTTGGAATTCTCTCCAATTACTTCATGGAATGATGCCAGAAAAGTTTCCTCTTCTGGTCGCGTGAACAACATGAAAAGCAAAGAAGAGTTTTCGGATGGTGTTGTCGAAAATATTTTTCTTATTCTTGGTCGCCATATCAATAAACAGGTTTTAGGAAAGATTGAAGAAAAGCTTCAAGAGACTCCTGAAAAACTTTCCGGAAAACACGCTGATCACGATGATTTATGGTTTTGAAAGTCTTACCGATTAACCAAGCGGGAAAATTCCTTGCTATGAGAAGATTGCCCACTCTTAATAACATACATGAAGGAGATATTATTATGATTTTATTTAAGAAATTTATTTTTAGAATCTTGCTATTACTTATCATTGATTCCACATTAGCATCGGACCAATTACGAGAAGAGAATTTTGAAGAATTTCGAAATCAAGGTATGCATGATTTTCTCAATAGTTTTGGTTCAAAAAAATCCTTAGAGATAGAGGAAAGCTTTAATTATCGCCTCACCTCTAATGGAAATAGCGATAAACAATTTGAAGATCCTTTCAAAAACTTGAGGCAACAGGCGGAGTTCAAAAATAAGGAAGAGGTAGATAGCAGAATGATAGATCTGGAAGAGTTTATTCAGGGTTTTGAAAGCCAGCTAACAGATGGATCAAAAATGAAAGAAGATAGAAAGCATACAGAAGAAGCTAACTTCTGTTTCATACCAATAAATGGGCGCCATGGGGTCCATGCAGAGGCAGTTGTAAAGGAGAGAATGCTAGACCAAGCCCTTAAGGAGTGGGATACGATGTTGGATAGGATAGCACAAGGGAGAGGCGCATATGATTGGATACCTGGCATGAGATTGACGCGTTGGATGATGGCAGGTAATGAAGAAGCTGATTTTGTCCAGGAGGTGGAACGTGTTGCAGAGAAGGTATGTGGGTTAATGGTGAGCTACAAGTGCATATCAGGCAAGCAACACCCTCGTTGGGATGAGTTTAGCGGAAAGAATTAGGCTGAGAAGCTTGCTCAAGCTTACAACATAAACAAGGGAATACTATTATGAAATTGTTAAAAAAAGAGCTTTTTCCTACTGTTTTACTGTTGCTCATTATTGACTCTACAGCAGCATCAGATCAATTACGGGGAGAAAATTTTGAAACGGTTCGGGACCGGGGATTTTGTAATTTTCTCGATGAATTTGGGCAAAAGAAGTTTTCAGAGATAGAGGAGCGATTTGATTATCTTTCCTCTATTAGACCTACTGCGAAAGTGAAGAATTCTCCCCAAGATTTTAAGGATAATATTAAAAATCTTCTAAGGTTTGGTGTAGCAGTCAAACAAGAAATAGAAGGACAGCACAGCCTAGCAAACTTTAATTATAATTTAGCTTTTGAAAATCAATTTGATGAAGACTTTCGCAGTAACTCTATTGATGAAAAGAACGATAGACGATTTGAAGAACCTTCTGAAAAACTGAGGCAGAAAAAAGAATCTAAAAAACAAAAAGAGGAGGAGAAAATAGAGACAAAAAAAGAATCCAAGAAACAAACAATAGAAGAAACGAAAACATATACCAATCAAGATGATCTTTCAAGGGAGGATTATCCTAAGAAACAGAATCTCTCTCCAATAACAGCTGGAGTTACAGGCGCTGTTTTAGGAGGGTCTTTGGTCGCCCTTGCTCTTGTGTGTGCACCTGCAAGCTTTTTCACATTTATGTTAACTGCTTTAGGAAAATAAGAAAGGAATATTGTAAAGATGATGAGAAAAATTATATATTTTATTGGTTTTATACTTTTCTCCTGTCAAACAGGAGAAGCAACAGAAGCCCCTGAGACTGAAAAAATAGACTTTAGAAAATTAAGATCTGATCTTGATTCACAATTATGGTGGAGTAGCAGATGGGTATCTAATGCAAGAGACAAAAGTGAATTAACAAGACAGATTGCTATAGTCGAAGATCGATATACCCATATGGAACAAAAATGCGCAGGTAATGACAGAAAAATAGAAGAGTTGCATAGGCAATCAGAAATAATGTTGAAGGCACTCAACTGTGTTGAATTTGCTACAGATCATGATCTTAGGTGGTTAGGAGATGATGCCCCTGGTTATAAAAAAAGGATAGGGGAGTGTCTCGACATCTATCGACGAGAAGAGTTTGGCAGGGGCTCTCCCTTTCAATCACCAGTTACTAAATAAAGGGAAGATCTAAGTTTAAGGGCATTTGCTTTTTAAGCTTTGGAGAGACTTTTCAAGGGCGTCAACTTTCTGGTTGATGCCCTTCTCTTTTTTCAACATCTTTATGAGCTTGCTAAAGCCTTCTTCCCTTTTTCCCGCCACAACATCTTTTGGGCATTGTCGTGATGGAGTGGATCGGACAGATCCAGAAACGCTCCCATAAGTGTAGCAACGGCATCAAAAAGCTGTTCGTCTTTTTGAAGATCGGCTCCTGGATAAATGCCCAAGGGTTCAAGGAGCCCTGCTTTAAAGGCCAAACCACCAATTTGGATTTTCAGCCTCGTTTGTGCTTTACGTAAGCTCATTGGCGCTAACCCTTGTCGATAGAGTTGTCTTTCCTTTTTCTGGCCATGTCGGCACCTCAGTTGGTTAATTTTTTGAGTTAATTCTTTTCCTCTGAGCATTTTGATTTTTCGCTCGTAACAGAAATCTTTGACCAGCAACTTGCCATGCCTCCTTGTTGGTTGTGGACTTAGCGATGATATCATTGGCGTTGAGTATCATGCCGGTGAGAATGGGAAGATCAAGACCTTTGTTGGTGAGGTCTTTCACGAGATGAGCAACAGCACCGATATATTTATCTTCCATTTGCTGTTGTTGGGCTTTTAGTTTTTCAATCTTGGCTTTCAATTTGTCTAAAGAAGCGTCCATGTATTCCTCCTATATCTTTTCATTAATGAAGGCCCTTGGGGGAGGGGATTATACGCCATCCCCTAAAACCCCAGCTCATTTTGCGGGACCTACTATAGCATAATATTTTATTAAAATCTATCCTTCACTTTGAAAACCTTTTCAAAGTGCGCGCTTACACAAACTTCGTTTGTCGCTTTGTTGCTGCGCAACCCAACCTTGCAAATTTGTCTAAAATTTGATAGAGTATTGGGTCCCAATGATGAGGGACCAACTGTAGCCATGGCGCATTATCACTTCACAGTAAAAGCTGTATCTCGTAGAGGCGGTAGAAGTACGGTTGCTAAATTTGCCTATCGCAGCGCAACGGATTTGAAAGATTTGCGAACCGATGAGACCCACGCCTTTTCTGCTCGTACAGATGTGTTTTACGTAGATATGCTGTTGCCTGATGATGCGCCTCAATGGATAGTTGATATTGCAGCTGAGCTCCAGATCAATCGACAATCTGCTTTACAAAAATTCTCTGATATTATCGAAGCCACCGAGAAACGTGTCAATTCTCGTGCGTATCGGGAGGTGGAATTCGCTCTGCCCAATGAGTTAACAAACGAACAAAATATCAAGTGGTCGAAAGAATTTGTCCGTGATTTTTTTACATCAAGAGGGATGCTGGCTATTGTTAACTATCACGGCGCGGTTGATGAAGAAACGGGTATTTATAAGCCTCATTGTCATGTTCTTTTATCAACGCGCCTCCTTAGTGAAGATGGATTTAGTTCTCATAAGAATCGAGATTGGGATTCTGTCGAGATTGTCGAAGAATGGCGAGAGCAGTTCGCCAATTGTCAAAATGCTGCCTTAAAAGAGCATGGATTTGATGTGCGTGTGACCCATCTCTCTTATGAGGACCGTGGTTTAGATGTTGAGGGTCAGCCCAAGCTCGGTAAAAATGTTCGAGAAATGACCGTACGAGGCATTGCAACTGACAAGCAGAAAATCTTTGATAGTGTTCGACTTAAGAACCAATTCAAGATTGTTACGAACCCAGAGGTTGTCTTCAAGATTGTTACCTCGATGCATTCCACTTTTACCCGTAAAGATATCGCCAAAGTTTTAAATCGATATATCGACGATGCTCAGCAGTTTCAAGTATTGCTGGATCGACTCATGACCTCAAAAGAGCTGGTTAATTTAGAATCTACTGGGGTTCACAAAGATACGAATGAGCCTGTTTATACTACCCAAGAAATGCTTCGTGTGGAAATGAATATCGTACACCAAGCGGAGAAACTATCCGCTCAACATACCCATGTGGTTAACCCTAAAATTGTTGAAAAGGTGATTACCAAGTATCATGAACAATTTAAAAAATCAGGTGGCTTAAGTTCTGACCAAGAAGCGGCTATCCGATATATGCTAACAGATACTCAAATCTCTTGTGTTGTAGGATTTGCGGGTGCTGGTAAGACCACGTGTTTGAAAGCGGTGAGAGAAGCTTGGGAAGAATCGGGATATAAAATTCTGGGATTAGCGCCAACAGGCAAAGCCGCACGCAACATCGAAGATTGTGGCATCCGGTCCATGACCATTCATAAGTTTTTGCATGCTCAACAAAAAGGAAGAGAGAGAATTTCCAGCAAAACCATCATCGTGGGCGATGAGTTTGGTATGGTAGATAGCCGCCGATGTTCTGAGCTGCTCTCCCTCATTGAAAAAACAGGCGCTAAGATTGTCCCCATGGGGGATGGGAATCAAGCTCAAGCTGTTGAGGCTGGTCCTGCCTTTCGGTTACTAACAGATAAAGTTAAGCCTGCTGTATTGGAAAAGGTTGTACGTCAACAGATCGAATGGCAGCGAGAAGCTACGCGTCTCTTTGGAGCTTTACAAGCCAAGTCTGCGATCCAAACCTATCTTGATCACGGATGTTTTACCACCATTCAAGAAAAACTCCCTGATTTGAAGGATAAAAATTCCCTTCTTGATAGCTTTTGTTTGGCGCGTCAGATGTCTGGTCGGATTTGGAAAGAAATGGCTGAAGATTTTAAAGACCAGTTGGGCACAGACGCATCTGACACAGACGCGTCTGGGAAGGATGGTTTATATAATTCTGAAGCCAATTTTGAACTTTTAGCTTCGCATCAGGATTTTGACCTGTTTCAGAGCTGGAAAAATACACGACAATCTCTGGTTGAACAAATCATCGAGCATTATGACGACCTGCAAGGAGAGCTTAACGGCATAGATGTTAATCTTAAAGTTCTCTCTCCCTTGATTACAGAGTACCGACAAGAATCTCTTCCAAACCCTGCCCTCTTTCAAAAGATCGAATCCACCTTACGTAAGATGAGCTATGGGCATATTGCTGACACAAGAGCCAATACACGAGAAGCCATGGTCAAAGCTTGGGCGGAAAGTCATCAAGAACACCCTACCCAAACTCACCTGATGCTGGCATTTACCAACCGTGATGCGAATAAACTGAATATCGAGGCCCGTGCATGCATGCGAGAGCAAGGTAAGATCGTGGGCAAAGATTATACGTTTGCAACCCAGCGTATTGAAACGGATGAATTTGGAGTTGAAACCAAAACATATCATGATCGGACCTTTGCCAAAAGGGATCGGATTCTTTTTACCCGCAATAATAACGACCTCAATGTCAAAAATGGTTCTTTAGGAACAATCCTAAGCATCAACAAGAACAAAATGATCGTTGCTCTGGATAGGGAGGGTGAAGACCAACAGACGGTTTCCCTCTCTCCAAGATTGTATCCTTTTATTGATAACGGATGGGCAACGACAATTATTAAGGCTCAGGGAGTAACCGTGGATCATGTGAAGCTGCTGGCTTCCTTTGAGCAATACAGGAATCTTGCTTATGTGAGCATGAGTCGTCACCGTCTATCTCTTCAGGTGTTTGCTTCAAGCCTGGATTTCTGGCGAGAAGAAAAAATCATTGATCGCTTATCTCGTGTGCAGGAAAAGTTGTCTGGTTTTGATTATCTGGATGCAGAGAAAATTCAAGAAAAACTGAAAGAAGACGCAGAAATCCTCTGGCATCATCAAAAACTCCAACAAGGCAAAGATTTTTGGAACGCTATTAAAGTTACTGCCCGTGATGTTTTGGATAAAGCTTTAGGCCGTTCCCAAGGCAAAAAAAAGGAGGAAGAGTTTCAAGCGTTTGAAGACTCTGAAGAAATGAGGTCACGGGATTTCTTCGGGGATGGCTCAAATAGTTCACACAAGGGAGATATTAGAAATCGAATTGAAACGCCTTCTGGGACAAAGGAATCAAGGATTTTTCCTCAATATTCATCCTACGACAATCATGAGAAGGTGGAAGCACGAGTTGAACGGCAAGCAAACCGCTCTACCCCAATGCTTCCTGATCTCTCGATTGGTGCAAAAAGTAAGATTGATATCCAAAGGGAAGAGTTTGAAGCCTCACGATTGTCGTTTCATCAAGATTGGTGTGCCACTCTTGGATTTATGGCACAACATAAGAGATTCGCAGAAAGTGGCGAAGAACTAAGCGCTGCCTATTGGCAAGGGGAGCGCCTAACGGCCATTGAAGGGCGGCTATACAAAGAAGTATTGAAAAGGGGAGGTAGGATCAATGAACAAAAACTCACTCTGAGTGCCAGGCAGGAACTAGCAAAAGTTCAGGTTGTATCAGATCATATTATGGCACTTGGGAAGGCATCAAACCTCACAGACGGTCAACTCAAACAGTTTGAGCAACATGTACTGATGCATCGAGATAGTACAAATCAGCTTCCAAACCCTTCAGAAATAGATAATATCTGCCAGGTGATCAAAGCTCACAATCAGATTATGGGGCGAGAAGGAGGAGATAATCGGACAGATCGTCAGGGCGTAATCGCAAGTAAAACGCCGGTGCCCACACCTGATGAAAAAATATCTGAAAAAAA
>Ga0206917_1052_pt1 | contig 35692 bp, 34 predicted proteins | sample Alteio_BWOrgHeat_68_FD_152931 | JGI IMG/M metagenome (GOLD analysis project Ga0206917, IMG submission 152931) | Enriched cells from forest soil in Barre Woods Harvard Forest LTER site, Petersham, Massachusetts, United States -... | ecosystem: Environmental > Terrestrial > Soil > Temperate forest >...
AAACTTCTAAATCAAATCAACACTAGAGGGATCTATGACGGACCCAATTACGCCAGAAATAGCGGCTATGGCCGCTAAAGCTATGGCTCAAGAAGCACCTAAAGCAAAGACGCCCACCAAACCAAGTATGGGCATGACGGATCAGGAAAAGAAAGGCGCAATGCCTCTTTCATCCGATGGGCGTGGTAATGCCGGATATGCTGTATTGCCTCAGGATAAACGCCGGGAAGAGCATTTCAAAATATTTATTGACGATGCAAAAGCGCAGGCGAAAATCCTAAATACGGGCGAAGGGGGATTAGAATTACAAATTATCAGCGGCAGTAAGGTAAATACGGTTCCTGTTTTGCGCCTTGGTGATGACCTTAAATTTTATGCGCATCCCAAAATCGAATTCTATTTTCCTGACGGCGGTAAAACAACGCTAGATACAACCGATTTTCGTGGAATTGCATCAGAGGGCGCAGGATCCTTGACGAAGGTAAAAATCGGCGGCGGAAATCCTACCATTAAAGTAGGTGAAAAATCAGAAGGACTTGTATTGGCTATAGAACGTCCTGGAGTGGAAGCGGGCGTAATAGTGTTAGAAGTGCCTTCCACAGTTAAAACAAAGCAGACAAGTTTACTGGACATAGGCATACTTTCTGGAAATACGGGTACGCAATCGGCGCCAAGAACAGGTGTATTTATTGAGCAGTGCTTTTACGACGCACCCATGATAGTTAAAGTGACCGGAATGACCCGCTCGGGTGTGGAAAAAGCACAAGTGGTTGATTTGCCCCAACAAGCAATAGATAAAACAAGGTCTGAAAAAATATCTGGAGCGCTTGATAGGGCTGCTAGTACAGTGAATCAACAAGTCGCAGAGGCAAATGCAAAAGCTCAGCAACCTGCGGGGAAAGCAAAATAGACAATTAGATGTAATTTATAGATATTACGCTAAGCGCCCCCTTGTAGTTGGCATTAACGGTGCGTAATGATACTTATGCACTATGAAAGCCGAACTCCTCACCCTCAGCGAACAGATTCGCGCCTCTGACACCCGCCTTCGGAGGTATCTTTGACTGGGATACGCTGCTGAAGAAGCGCGATAGCCTGACGGCGCAATCGGAAGACCCGAATTTGTGGAATGATGCGAAAGCGGCGCAGGCGATTATGCGCGAGAAGAACAAAGCCGAGCAGGCAATAGGTCAGGTGGAGCAACTGGCGCAGGAAGGCAAAAACCAGCTTGAGCTGGCGGAGATGGCCGATAGCGAGGGCGACGGCGCGCTGCTGGCGGAGGCGGAAGCCGCCCTCAAAAAAGTCGCCGATGCGTTTGCGCGGCTGGAACTGGAGAGCCTGCTGTCGGGCGAGGCGGATGCCAATGATTGTTTCCTGGAAATCAACTCAGGCGCCGGCGGCACGGAATCGCAGGATTGGGCGGAGATGTTGCTGCGCATGTATGTGCGCTGGGCGGCGCGGCGGGGGTATAAATCGGAGATTATCGACGAGACGCGGGGCGAGGAAGCGGGCATTAAATCGGCCAGTATTCGCATCGAGGGCCACAACGCGTATGGCTGGGCGAAGACGGAGTCCGGCGTGCACCGCTTGGTGCGCATCTCGCCGTATGATTCCAACGCGCGGCGGCACACCAGCTTTGCCAGCGTATGGGTGTATCCGGTGATTGACGACGACATCGACATTCAATTGCTGGATAAGGATTTGAACATCGAAACCATGCGCTCGGGCGGCGCGGGCGGGCAGCACGTGAACAAGGTGGAAAGCGCGGTGCGCGTCACCCACCTGCCCACCGGCATCGCCGTGAAATGCCAGGCCGGGCGCAGTCAGCACGCCAACAAAGCCGAGGCGATGAATATGCTAAAGGCCCGGCTTTATGAACGCGAGCTGCGCATCCGCGAAGCCAAGGCCGATGCGGTGGAAGCCGCCAAATCCGACATCGGCTTCGGCCACCAAATCCGCTCCTATGTGCTGCACCCCTACCAGATGGTGAAAGACCTGCGCACCGACGTCGAAACCAGCGACACACAAGGCGTGCTGGACGGCGACATCGACCAGTTTTTAAGCGCCGCACTGGCGGATAGGGTGAGCGGGAAGAAGGAGTAGCGGTATTCTATGGTTTTAAGTCTAATTCGGTGCTCGCTAAGAATTGTTCCATATTTTTGACGGGATGCGCCGCTAGTTTTTTGCAGCCGCCCAGCGTCAGAGTACTTGCCGGGATGGTCGCCTTACCTGGTCCCCGTGCGGGTAACGTTAGTCTCATATCTAATATTTCGTTGATATTATGTATGACACCTTGCGGATTTTGCACCCTCGCAGTCGTGGTGTATACTGGCGTTCCTTCTAGTTCCGCGGCCATCCACGTAGCGCCCCCTTTGGATAACCCATTGAGTGTCTCCATAGCACGCCTACGCAGAAATTGTTCGGGACTTGCTGGCGCATTCAGTTCATCGGAGTCCACGACCTGAGCGGTGCCTTCCACCCGCCCTCCTCCATAACCTCCGTCCGTCCATCCATGAATGCGGGCTGAGGGTGAGCGTGTGCAACCCTCCAGCAGATTTACGTATGACCGTGCGCCCTCTACCTCACCTTGTACATGGCACCGAGTCAGCGAAATCGGACTCATATGAGCACTTATTTTTCCTGCAATATGTGAGTTTACCACATGAGGCGATTTGCCGAATTTGACCTCGCCGTTTATTTGCGAATCCACAATGGATATAGGTCCATTAGGCCCCCACACTTCACCACCTACATATGAATTAGAAATATCAACACCCTCGCCCACTATCTTGCTGCCCTCGTCCAGGCGGCAGGAATCAACCTTCAGTGAATGGTTCCCGGTGATCACTTCCGCGGCCGTCATCATGTGAACGTTTTGCAGCTCAATCTTGCCGTTGCAGTCAATGACGGCGCCGGTGCCAATAATGGCCGGCTTATTATCCTCACCCAGGATTTTAATGTGCCTTGCAGCAAAATCAAAATTGCGTTTTACGGGTTTGGCGACATATTCTTGGCCGCCAAATTCTACAGTGTCGCTTACCTCATAAGGCGGCTCCGTGAGATGAATCGCTCCCCTCTTATCTTTAATGATGATGCCCTGATCTTTAGAAATAATTTTTATGTTTTCCGGAATATCCCCCATCAATGCAACGGGGTGATCAAATGTATAATTCACCGAAGGATCACACAAAAAACCTTTTGCAATTAAATCGCGCGTTGGGATGTGATAATACCCATCCTCCTGCAAGAACTCATGCCAATCATCGTTATCAAGTGCTATATGGATATTTGAGATACTGCGATCAATGGGCATTTTTGACCTGGACTAAAAACAATGTTAATCATAAGATTAAATTTGTTTAAAATCAATTAATAATACGAATTATTGGCAGGAAGAGGATGCGTAAATGAAGGGCAAACAGGCAGATGCGCCCACCACAACTACCCTGCTCAGCAGAGAGGTGCGCGCCTATCTCGTGCTGGCCAGCCTGGTGATTTGCGGGCTGACATCCAGCGTTATCACGGCGCATAAGGTGGTGGATCTCGGCGTCAATTGCCCGTTTGCGACGATTATCTTTTCCATTTTTTCCTATCCGATTGTCGATTGCATCTGCGAACTGTGGGGCAAACAGGTGGCGCGCCAGACGTTATGGCTGGCGCTGGGCAGCCAGTTTTTGTTTACCGTGTTGATACAGCTGTCGATCGTCGCGCCCGCCGCGCCGTTCTGGCAGGCGCAGGCGGAATATTACGACGTGCTGGCGGTGGGCGGCACTGTCATCATCGCCAGCCTGGCGGCTTTTACTATCTCGCAGGTGCTGGATATCGTGGTGTATCAACGCATCAAGGAATTCTCGCGCGGGAAGTTTCTGTGGCTGAGAAGCAATATTTCCATCTATCTGGGCCAGACGCTCGATTCGTTTATTTTCATCATGATCGTGTTTCACGACTCCGATAAAAAATTCTCCATCCTGCTCGGCGCCGTGATCGTCAAAATCGCGCTGTCGTTCTTTATGACACCGGTCATTTACCTGATCGTCATGGCGACCAATCGCTATTTGGGGGGTAATACGCTGGCGTTTAAGGAATAATGCGGGTGTTGGTGGACGGGGAGGGCAACAGCGAAACTTGCCGGTTGACAATCTATTAAATATAATAAATAAATGGCCTTATACTATTTCACCAAAGGGTTTTTATGAGCTCACACATGACAACGCCCAGCGCCACCCTCGTCATACTTTCGGGGATAGAGGAAACGCCCGCGCTTTATTTTGTCAAAGAATCGCCGTTTGGGCTTGCCGCCATAATGCATCCTTCATTAGTCGACGCGGTTTCGCCGGAGGAAAGAATATTGCGGCTTGGTTTTGAGCCCACCTCGCGGGGCGAAAGTCAAACATCGGCGGCTGAAGAATCAGCACGCTCTGCGGACAATGCGGCGGCGCTGTTAACAAAAGCGGGTGTGAGCTTTCAACGCTCCGCTAATAACCCTAATCAGCTTGAAGTCGCGGAAAGCGATTTAGCGGATTGCTTGCGCGAGCTGCAAGTTCCGGAAAACGATATTGGAACCATTACGGCAGCGGTAGCCGAAGAAGATAGCCGCTTAATTCATGCGGGAAGGCAGGCTGCTGGCACGTCTGCGGCCAGATGAATCCGCGATTTCTTTGTGTAAGGCTCGCGCAGGCATCCTTCAAACGAATTTAATCGCCTCTTCCGCCGCGCGCATCAGCGCTTTGGCTTTGTTGAGGGATTCCTGGTATTCGCCCTCGGCGGTGGAATCCGCCACCACGCCGCCGCCGGCTTGCAGGTGTAGCATGCCGTCTTTGACCAGGCCGGTGCGTAAGCTGATGGCGGTGTCCATGTTGCCGCCAGCGGAGAAATAGCCCACGCAGCCGGCGTAGAAGCTGCGGCGGTCTTTTTCCAGCGCGTCGATGATCTGCATGGCGCGCACCTTAGGGGCGCCGGAGACGGTGCCGGCGGGAAAGCCGGCGATGAGCGCCGAGAGCGCGTCAAAACGCGTTTCATCCAGCTCGCCGATGACATTGGAGACGATGTGCATGACGTGACTGTAATTCTCAATCCCCATCTGCTGCGTGGTGCGTACCGTGCCGGGCAGGCAGACGCGGCCGACATCGTTGCGGCCGAGGTCGAGCAGCATGAGATGCTCGGAGAGTTCTTTCGGGTCGGCGAGCAGGCTGGCGGCGAGCAGGCCGTCCTCCTCTTTGTTTTTGCCGCGTTTGCGCGTGCCGGCGATGGGGCGGATGGTGACTTCACCATCGCGCAGGCGCACGAGAATTTCCGGGCTGGAGCCGACGATCTGAAAATCGCAGAAATCGAGATAGAACAAAAACGGCGACGGGTTGAGCGAGCGCAGCGCGCGGTAGAGCGAAAATGCCGGCAGGGTGAACGGCGCGGAGAAGCGCTGCGAGAGCACGCATTGGAAAATATCCCCCGCCGCGATGTGTTCGCGGGCAACGGCGATCATGCGATCATAATCGGCGCGTGTGGTGTTGGAGGTGAAATCCTCCATCTTCACGGGCTTGGCGTTTTTCTCTTCGGCGGGAACCGGACGGCGCAGGCGCTCCAGCGCGTAGGCAATGCGCTTCTCGGCGGCGGTGTAAGCAGTGTCTGCATCACCGCGGCCGTTGGGCCAGATGGTGGTGATGACATACATCTTGTCGCTCACCGCATCGAAAATGACCATCAGCTGCGGGCGGAGGAAACATGCGTCGGGAATATTGATCGGGTCGGGCTTGGTGTCGGGCGGCAGGCGCTCCATCAGGCGCACCATGTCGTAACTCATATAGCCCACCAACCCGGCGGCCATGGGCGGCAGGCCTTCGGGGAGTTCCAATTGCGAGGAGCGGTAGAGCGCGCGCAACGAGGTGAGGCTGTCCTCCTCGCAGGGGGTGAATTTCGCGGCATCGGGGCGGTCGCTGCGCGCCACTTCCGCGCGGTTTCCGCGGCAGCGCCAGATGAGTTCGGGCATGAGGCCGATAACGGACCAGCGGCCGCGCGTTTCGCCTTTTTCCACCGATTCGAGCAGGAACGAGGGCTGGCCCGGCTCGCGCAGGCGCAGCATGGCAGAGACGGGCGTGTCCATATCGGCGGGCAGCACGGTCCAGACCAATTGCGGTTTGCCGGCGGCCAGGCCGCGCGCAAATTCCGCCCGCGCCGGAAACAGGCTCGTACCCGCCTTAAAAGACGCCTCAGCTTGCAGGCGCGCTGTAGGCATCGAGCACCTGCTGATGAACCGTCACCGCATATTTATCGTAGAGATAATACAGATAATCGCCGAGCACTTCCTGGCGCTCGCTATCCGCGAGTTTTTCCTTGAAGGTTTTCAGTTCCGCCGCGCCACCGCTTGGCCCCGGCGCGCGCGAGCGCACCACGGCAACGATGTATTTATCGCCAGCAGGATAAAGACCTGTTGCACCGTGCATAGGGCGGGAGAAAATATCTTTGATCAGCGTCGGCGGCAGCGCCTGCCCGCTCTCCGCCTTCTCGCTGGTGCGGCTTAAGGGGCCGGACGAGACGAATTCCAGTTTCTGCTCGGCCAGCACGGCGCGCTGCGCCGCTTCATCTTTCGCCGCCGCCAGGTCATGCGCGAAGGCTTCGGCCTTGGCGTGTAGCTGTTTCTGGCGCTCTTGCGCCTGCCATTGCGCGGCGAGCTGGGGGCGTACCTTCTCAAACGCGCGCGGGTGTTCCGGTTCGATCTTGTCTGCCTGCACGAGATAATACGCATCCTTGCCGGGAATTTTCGTCAGCTTGGATTGGCCGCCCTCCTCAAGCGCGAAAGCGGTTTGGATAAAATTGCCCCAATCGGGCAGGTCTTTGGGCCAGCCGCCGCCTGCCGTGTGGCCGGCGGAGTCCATCGGCTCCAGCGTTTTTGCGGTGAGACCCAGAGGCTTTGCCGCCTCAGCCAGCGTGCTGCCTGCCGCTATCGCGTCCTGAAGCTTGGCGGAAAACGCGGCCAGCGCCTTGTCGGCATCCTCACCTTTGAACATATCGGGCGGAATATACACATAGCTCAGCGTGCGCCGCTCAGGCTCCATAAAACCGGCGGCGGTGGCGGGCGCGGACACCTGCTCTTTGTAAAACGCTTCCAGCGTGGTTTGGTCCGGCGCGGCGGGCAACGGCAGCGCGGCAGGCGAGAGCACCACGAGGTCCACCGTGCGCAGCTCATGCTCGGCTGCGTAGAGAACGGATGCCATTACATCGTCCACCAGCGCGGGCGTACTGAGGCCTTGCTGAAGCAGCGCCTTGCCCATATTCATGCGCACATCATCCGCATACACCGCCTCGCGGATGCCGTTGCGGCGCAGAACTTCTTCCAATATTTGGCGGTCGAAATGGCCCTGCTTGTCTTGAAAATTTTTATCGTCGCGGATGGCTTTGGCCACCGTGGCATCATCCGGCAACATGCCCAGCGCCTGCGTTTCGCGGCGCAGCAGCTCGGCGCGGATTTGCCGGTCCGCCACTTGGCGCGCCAGGCCCAGCGATGCCAGCAATTCAGGCGTGGCACGCGGGCCGAGCTGCTCACGCAACCTATCCATAGCGCCACGATATTCGTGTTCGAAGGCGTAGAGCGGCAAGTCCTGCCCGCCGACCGTGGCGATGGATTGCGCGGCGCGCACACGCAGCATATCGCCGACACCCCACATCACGAAGGCGATCACCAGCAGCCCCAGCATGATATGAGCGAAGATTCCCGCCGCGCCGCCGCGTAATGTCGTAAGCATAAGTCGTTCCCTTTAGGTTAAACCCCATATAGCGCAGCGGAGACGATTGTAAAAGCCCCATTTTCTGGTAAAGAAACGAGTATGAAGCTCATCGTCGCTAATTGGAAGATGCACGGCAGCGCGGATGTACTGCGCAACTGGACGGCGGAGATTGCCGCCAGCGCCAACGCCTTGGCCAGCGCGGCCGAGGCGGTGCTGTGCCCACCGGCTGTTTTTTTAAATACTTTCCAAACCCTGCCGCACGGACCAATCATATTGGGCGCGCAGGACTGCCATGCACAATCGCAAGGCGCGTATACGGGGGATGTCAGTGCAACCATGCTTAAGGAAGCCGGATGTGCATATGTCATTGTCGGCCATTCCGAGCGCCGGGCAGCGTATGGCGAAACGGATGCGCTGGTGGCGAAAAAAGCGACGGCGGCGCTGCAAGCGGGAATCACGCCCATTCTCTGCGTCGGCGAAAGCGAGGCGCAGCGGGCGGGCGGCAAGGCGGAGGCCATTGTGAGCGCGCAGCTTAGCGCTTCGTTGCAAGGAGTAGATGCGGCGCGGTGCTTCGTGGCCTATGAACCCATCTGGGCGATCGGCAGCGGGCGCACGCCGACCAGCGCCGAAATCACGTCCATGCATGCCACGCTGGCGCAACAGCTGGGGAATAAAACACGCGTACTCTACGGCGGCTCGGTGAAAGCAGAAAACAGCGGTGAGATTTTCCGCATTCCGCATGTGGCGGGCGCGCTGGTGGGCGGCGCGAGTTTGGACGCCGCACAGTTCAACGCGATTTTACGCAGCGCAACTCAATAAACACGCATCGCCATACGAATAAAACCGGTAATGCTGCGCGATGGCGTGGGCGTAGGCTGCGCGCATGCGCGCCGTGCCGCTGAATGCGCACACCAACATAAACAGCGTGGAGCGCGGCAGGTGGAAATTAGTGAGCAGCATATCCACACATTTAAATTGGTAGCCGGGCGTGATGAAAATGGCGGTTTCGCCACTCAGCGCATGCAGCTTGCCATGTTCGTCGGCGGCGCTTTCCAGCGTGCGCAGGCTCGTGGTGCCCACGGCGATCACGCGCCCGCCTTTTTCGCGCGCGGCATTTACCGCGGCGGCGGTTTCGGCGGAGAGGTGAAATGTTTCGGCGTGCATCACATGGTCACGTGTGTCTTCCACCTTCACCGGCTGAAACGTGCCCGCGCCGACATGCAGCGTCACATATGCGCGTTTCACGCCGCGCGCATCCAGCGCCGCCATCAGCTCCGGCGTGAAATGCAGGCCTGCGGTGGGCGCGGCGACGGAGCCTTCTTCGCGCGCATACATCGTCTGGTAATCGCTGGCATCGCGCGTATCCGCCGGGCGCTGGCGGGCGATGTAAGGCGGCAGCGGCATTTGGCCGTGTTGCTCCAGCGCCGCGTGAAAATTGGGTGCGTGCATGCGCAGCAGCACTTCGCCGCTTTCGCGTTTTTCGATAACCTGCGCGGAGAAGTTTTCCGCGAAGCGAATGGTGTCGCCCTGCTTCAGCCGTTTTCCCGGTTTCGCAAATGCGCTCCAGCTGTGTTCATCCAGCGGGCGGTGCAGCAGCACTTCGATGTTCGTCTCACCGCGCAATCCGTATAGGCGCGCCGGAATGACGCGCGTGTCGTTAAACACCATCACATCGCCGGCGCGCAGAAATTCCGGCAATTCGCGCACGATGCGGTCCTCCAGCCCCTCCCCCACCACCAACATGCGCGCGCTGTCCCGCGGCGCGGCGGGGCGCGTGGCGATCAGCGCTTCAGGAAGCGCGAAATCAAATTGCGCGATATCCATTCATGCCGCTTCGCGCAGCAGCGGCGGCAGCTCGCCGGTGAGGCCCATGGCGTGGCGCATGAAGAAACGCTTAGCGGGCGGCAGGTGCGAAATCGCCCATAGGCCAAGGCCGCGGGCCAGCACCAAAGGCGGGGCGCCGGTGGAGAACAAGCGGTTCAGCCCGTCGGTGACCGCCAGCATGGCAAGATTGTCGAAACGCCGCCAGCGCTGATAGGCTTTCAGCACTTCATCACTGCCGATATCGCGCCCGGCATGCGCATGGCGCGCCACAATATCCGCCAGCGCCGCCACATCGCGAAAACCCAAATTCACGCCCTGCCCGGCGATGGGGTGAATGGCATGCGCCGCGTCGCCCACCAGCGCCAGGCGCGGCGCGGTATAATCCGCGGCGTGCGACACGCTGAGCGGATACGAAAACCGCGGGCCGACGGTGCGCAGCGCGCCCAAATAATCGCCTACGCGCTCGGTGATTTCCTGAATGAATTCTGCTTCCGGCAACGCGAGAAAGCCGCGCGCATGTTCAGCGGCTTCCGTCCATACCAACGAAGATTGATTGTTTTGCATGGGTAATACCGCAAACGGCCCGGCGGGCAAAAACCGTTCCTGCGCTAGGCCCTGATGCGGTTTTTCATGCGCGATGGTGCATACGATGGCGATCTGCCGGTAACACGCTTCGGCGACGCGTATGCCGGCGAATTCGCGTACCTGCGATTGTTTGCCGTCGGCGCCGATAAGAAGTTTTGCCTCAATGGTGCGCCCATCTTTGAGCGTGAACATGCCGGGCTGCCAGCCCTGCGTCTCGCCCTGGATGCGGTCGATGGGCAGCGTGCGCGCCGCGTGCGCAAGGCCGGTGCGGATGTACCGGTTCTCGACAATCCAGCCGAACGGCCCGGCGCCGACTTCGTGGTGGTCGTAATGCAGGAAAAACGGTGAGTCGCCGTCGGAGACGCGGATATCCAAAATCGGCTCGGCGTGCGGTTCCATGTATTGCCATGCGCCGAGCGCCGTGAGCAGGCGTTTAGAGGTGAGCGCAATGGCGCTGACGCGGCCATCGAATGTTGTTTCCGCCTGCGCTTCCGCCGGCACGGGGTCGATCACCGCCACGTGCAAATTCTCACGCGCCAGGGCAAGCGCCAGCGTCATGCCGACCATGCCGCCGCCGGCCACGGCTACGTCGTATTTTTCTGGGTTTTGTGTCATGCCGCATCCGCCACTTCGGCCGGGAGTTTGAAGCGCACTGTCTCCACGATACCATCCATCGTCGCCACTTCCAATTGCGGAAACAGCAGGCGCACCGCTGCCACCACTTCCTCTACCAAATGCTCCGGCGCCGAAGCGCCTGCCGTAACGCCGATAGTTTTTGCATGGGCAAACCACGCCGGGTCAATCGCGCGTGCATCGGGAATGAGATACGACGCAACGCCCATCTCTTCACCCAGGTCACGCAGACGGTTTGAGTTGGAGCTGTTGGATGCACCGATCACCAGCAGCACATCGCTCTGCGCCGCCAGTTCGCGCACGGCGTTTTGGCGGTTTTGCGTGGCGTAGCAAATGTCTTTTACATCCGGACCTTTGATGTCCGGGAAGCGCGCTTTCAGCGCCGCGATGATGTCGCGCGTGTCATCCACCGACAGTGTGGTTTGCGTGACATAGGCCAGCTTGTGCGCATCGCGCGGGGTGAAGTTTGTTACCTCCGCCGCGTTCGACACCAGATAGACTTCGCACTCCACCCGCCCGCTCGTGCCCTCCACTTCCGGGTGGCCGGCATGGCCGATCAGCACGATATCGCGGCCCTCGAGCGCGTAGCGCTTGGCCTCGTTATGCACTTTGGTGACCAGCGGGCACGTGGCGTCGATCACCGGCAGGCTTCGCGCTTTGGCGGCGCGCTCCACCGCCTCGGCCGTGCCGTGGGCGGAGAAAATCGTCACCGCGCCGGCGGGCACTTCGTCCAATTCTTCCACGAACACCACGCCTTTGCGCTTCAAATCATCCACGACCCATTGATTATGCACGATTTCATGCCGCACATAAATCGGCGCGCCGAAGCGCGTGAGCGCCCGCTCGACGATGCTGATCGCCCTATCCACCCCGGCGCAAAAGCCGCGCGGCTGGGCGAGAATCAAGCGCATGGGTTCATTTTTTTGCATAAAACTGCATTTTTCCCCTTCCGGTGCACTATTTTCAAGCGCATATACTGAAAATGTAAGCTAGACAAAGTGTGTTCACGAAGCATCCGCAACGTCCAGTCTCTTAAGCCCACCCTCTGTCTTGAGTAATTTCTTATCTTGCGAGGTTACCCGGCGCTCCAGCTTCTGGATATCTTCCTCGGCGGGTAAATCTTCCGGCATTATATTGCTTTTGGCCAGCACCGCACGCACATCCTTATTATTGCGCACATGCTCATCACCGATGGGCTGCACTCCTTTTATATTTAATTTGCGTACGTTGAAATCCGTAATAGCGGCGGCAAATTCTTTTGCTTTCAACGTGACCGTGGGCAGAAAATCCGCCAGCGCGCGCGAGCCTTTAATTCCGAGCCGTTCCTTCATCTGCTTGGTGCTAAAATCCCCGAACAGCGCATTGTCGCCGCGCGAACGTACAATAGCAAAGCCCTTATCATCCACGCCATGTTCATAAAGGGTGGATGAGAGTTGGCGTTCGGTATCGGAAAGCTTGGAACTGCTCGTTAATATGATAGATACTCCATCGCCCTTTTTAAAAGAGCGGGGGAATCCTTGAATAACCCTAAACCTCGATTGCAATTCGTGCATAAAATTCCTCTTATTGCTTTGCTGGTGTGATTATGATCAACATGAAAATGTTTTCCTCTTCCTCCTGGTTTCTCCGTACTGCAAATTGCACATTTATTTTTTTGTAATAAAAATAATTCCAAATAAACTTGGTGGTTTATTCCATATTTTTTCTTCAAAAGAAAATCCCTGGCTTTACCTAATTCCTTAAATTTCATTGCTGCCTTATTTGCTTTATCAGGATTCTCTTTTACCCATAAATATGCTTTTGATTCTCTACAATTATTACATGTTTTTGCTACTATATTCTTGCTGTTTCTTTTTCGAGAAAAACACGAAATATCTTTATCTTTTTTGCATCGAGTACACTTCATTTTATCCTCCTTTTAATCGGAACGATAAAAAGAAAATCAAACGCTGGCAAGTTGCATAGATGCGCTTCTATTACAACGCCACCCGCTCGCCCTTCTTCCTTTCCGAATCGGACTTCAGCTGCCCGCAGGCTGCCAGAATGTCCTGCCCGCGCGGGGTGCGGATGGGGGAGGCGAAGCCGCCGTCCATGAGGATGCGGCCGAAGGCGTGGATGCGGTTGTTGGATGAGCATTCGTAAATGGCGTTCGGCCAGGGGTTGAACGGGATGAGGTTTACTTTGGCGGGCATGTCGCCCAGCAGGCGGACCAGTTCGCGCGCGTCGGCATCCGAGTCGTTGATACCTTTGAGCATCACATATTCAAACGTGATGCGGCGGGCGTTGGAGGCGGCGGGGTAATTGCGGCAGGCTTCCAGCAATTCGGCGATCGGGTATTTTTTGTTGAGCGGCACCAGCACATCGCGCAAATCATCGCGCACGGCATGAAGCGAAATCGCCAAGCCCACTTCCAGCTCGCGGCCGCAGCGTTCGATCATCGGCACGACGCCGGAGGTGGAGAGGGTGATTTTGCGCTTGGAGATGGCGATGCCTTCATTATCCATAATAATTTTCAGCGCTTTGGCGACGTTCTCATAATTGAACAGCGGCTCGCCCATGCCCATCAGCACGATATTGGTGAACAGGCGCTCCTCGCCGCGTTTGCCCCATTCGTCCAGCCGGTCGCGGGCAATTAATACCTGATTCACAATGTCGTGGGCGGTGAGGTTGCGCACCAGCGGCATCGTGCCGGTGTGACAGAACGAGCAGGTGAGCGTGCAGCCGACTTGGCTGGAGATACACAGCGCCCCGCGGTCATCCGTGAGGTCAGGGATGAACACGGTTTCCACCTGGTTTTTATCGGTAAATTCGATCAGCCATTTGCGCGTCGTGTCGGTGGAAGTTTGCTCGCGGGCGACGGTGGGGCGGGCAATGGAAAATACTTCCGCCATCTTCGCCTGCTCGCCTTTGGCGATCGAGCTCATCTGCGTAAAATCGGTGACGCCTTTGGCATAGAGCCAATGCCAGAGTTGCTTGGCGCGCAGTGGCGCGAAGCCGTGGCTGGCTAGCAGCGCGGTCAATTCCTCACGCGCAAGACCAATCAGCGGTTGTTTCTCGGCAATGCTCATAATTTTTGTATGGGGGTAAGAACCCCCAAGCCCCCCGCTTCGCGCCGCGCCTTGCGCGGAGTTGAACCCATTATTCTATTCATACCACTAATACATATCCCTGCGGCGCGGTGTCGATGCGCAGGCTGGTGTCTTTGAGTTTGGCGCGCAGGCGGTGCATGTGGGTTTCCAGCGTGTGGGTGGAGATGTCATCGCCGTAGCCCCACACTTGTTCCAGCAAGCTGGCGCGCGTGCAGGCTTTGCTGGGTGCGGCGAGCAGCGCGGAGAGCAGCGCGACTTCTTTTTCGGTGAGCGGCAGCACAGCTGCATTTTTTGCCTGCATCAATTGGCGCTTGGCGGGGCTGAACACCCAGCCTTTGCTCAGCGCGCGGTCCTCAGTCAGGCTTTTGATATGGGCGAGCAGCACCGACAGGCGCACCGGCTTTTGCAACACCTGTCCGGCCACCACCAGCGCCTCCGGCAAATCGTTGACCACCGCGCCCGCTTCTTCCTTTTCGCCCGCGCAGGCATAGCCGGCCAGAGCGAGTTGCTCGGCCAGTTCCCGGCGCGCATGCGCATCGGCACTTGCAATTCGTACCGCGATTCCCATATGTTCCTCTATTGATTAACCATTATATAAACCGTCTGTTCCATGCAATCAACCCAGGATTTGCGCGAAGCCGAGCGCATTATCGACGCGCTGAAACGCGGCGAAAGTGTTAATTTTGAAGGCGTGCGGTGCCTGCCGGCAGAAATAGCGGGGGCGGAGACGGGGGGCTGGCTGGTGCTGTCTCCCGAGCGCGCCACCTATTTAAAATTAAGCAAAAACAAAGCGATGGCGATAGAAAATCCGTCGGCGGAGCTGCTGCAAGCGGCCCTGTTTGCCCCGGCGCTCACCCCCCCGCCCGCCGCGCGCCCGGCCACGCGGACGGAGGAATTGGCGCTGAAACTGGTGCGCCGGGCGGGTTTTTTGCCGGCGGCTTTTTTGCATAAAACGCTAGAAACCGGGGCGCTGGCCCTGAGCACAGCCCAAGCGGAAACCTATTTCACCGCCCCGCCGCCGCCGCTAACCCGCCTGCCCGAAGCGCATTTGCCGCTGCGCGCGGCGGAACATACCCGCGTGATTCCTTTCCGCGCGGAGGGCGTCACGCATCTGGCGCTGTTGATCGGTCAGCCGGAAAATATGGATGCGCCGCTGACGCGTTTGCATTCGTCGTGCCTGACCGGCGATCTGCTGGGGAGTTTGCGCTGCGATTGCGGCGACCAGTTGCAACTGGCGCTGGCGCGCATCGCGGAAAGCGGCGGCGGCGTGTTGCTGTATCTCGACCAGGAAGGCCGCGGCATTGGCCTGGGCAACAAGCTGCGCGCCTATGGTCTGCAAGACGGCGGCTGCGATACGGTGGAGGCGAATCTGCAACTTGGCTTCGGCAGCGACGAGCGGGATTTTTCGCTGGCGGCGGATATGTTGAAGGCGCTCGGCATCATGCGTATACGCTTGCTGACCAATAATCCCGCAAAGGTGGAAGCGCTGGAGCAGGCGGGCATTACGATTACGGAGCGCTTAGCGTTATCGCCTGATGAGACGGAACATAATCAACATTATTTAGCGACCAAGCGCCGCAAATTATCGCATTACGATTAGCGGTCTTGCGCGGCGGCTTCTGCGTAGTGGCGCGGGGTTGTTTTGTGGTGTGACGCGTGCTTTGCTTTTGGCTTGGATTTTTTCTCGGCCTTCTCGGCTTTGGGGGGCTTGGGCCCCTCCCAGGCGCAGCCGTCTTTTTCCCAGCCGGGCAGTTGTGTATCGAGCGAGACTTCTTTCCATTTCGGGTGGCCGCTTTCCTGCAGCTCGCCGATATGCGCTTGCAGCGCTTGCATGAGCGTGTGGATTTCCTTGCAGCGCTCGAGGTAGTGTTCATTTTTCTTTTTATCTTTCTCGACTTGCGCATAATCATAATCCACCAGCACCGCCGTGACGGCGATGGTGGGGATGGGCGCGGCGATGAAGGCGTAGTCTTCCGGCGTGAGCGAGGCGGAGGCGTATTCTTCCAGCACTTTCGGGTCATCCAGCGGTATGAAATGCAGGTCGCGGGCAAGCGCCGCGTATTTCTGGCCTTCGGCGGTGGGCAGCGTTTCGAGATTTTTGAACAGCTTTACCGGTTTGCCGCCGACATAAATCATCACATCGGCGCGGTTTTCGAGTAGCGCCAGCACGCCTTGCGGCTCGGAGAGTTTGAGCGTCTGCGAGGGCAGCACGTCAAGCAGAGACAGCAAATTGATCGCGGTTAGCATGTGGCCGCTGCCGTCCTCGCCCACCACCACGCGCTTGCCTTTGATATCGGCGAAGGTTTTGATGTCGCCGCGCGCCAGCACGTGCACTTCCTCACGGTAAAGCGGCGCGATGACGCGCAAATGCGACGCCATTTTCTTGCTGTTTTCATTTTTAGAGCGCTTGAGAAAACCCAGCACGTCCGATTGCACGATGGCCAGCGATGCGCCCTCATGGGTGTTCAGCCGTTTGATATTGTCGATGGAGCCGGTGGATTCCTGCACCTGCACATCCACCCCTGCCGCCTTTCCGATGCGTGATATATCACGGCCGATGGCGATATACGTGCCGGTTTTGGGGCCGGTAGCGATGGTGAGCGACGCCAAGGCAGGCGCGGCGATGAAGAGTGTGATCAGCCCGTAACACAAGCGTCGCGACATCATTTTCCCTTTATGCAAAGGGTTAATTATCCTGGCGACATTCGCGAAGATAATGAACCGGAATCAATCTTTATTCAGGATGGAGAGTAGACGCTCGCGGTCGCTATTGTCAATTACCGCGTCATTTTGCGCGGCGGGCGCGGCAGGCGGAGCCGTCGGCGTGGGCGATGGACGTTCGATGAGTGCCAAATTCCCTACCAATTTAGGGTTGCCGGCCGCAGGTGACAGCAGCGCCGCATCGGCCGCTGATTTTTCAGGCAGTTTGATTGGCATGCGCGCCGATATGGCTTCCCAGGTGCCTAAAATGACAACGAACCCCGCCGCGATGGCAAGAACGGCGCGCAGCGGCACCAGCGGCTTTTTCTTCGGGATGAACAGCAGCGGCTGCTCTTCGGGCAGCGCGGGCAGCCTTCCCACTTTAGGGCGGAACCCTGAGGGGGGCGGGCTCATACTGCCGTGCGCCGGTGTAATCTGCATCAAACAACCTATAGTGTGTTTACTGGCTTTAGTACTACCATATCCCTGCATTTCAGCGCAAGATGAGAAGTTGCGCCGCGCTGAGTCTGGCCGTATACTTAATATAGTCAGCTTCCTTTAAGCTGACTATGCCAGTGCTGCCGAAAGCAGCGCTGGCCGCGGCGAAGCCAGCGTCAAAATGCGTTAGCATTTTGTCAGTTTCTTATAAAAATAATTAATCGAGCATTAAAAGGCCATATATGTTTATTCAAACCGAATCCACTCCTAATCCGCTCACGCTGAAATTTATTCCTGGCATCGCCGTGATGCCGCAAGGCGCGCAGGCGCAAACCGCGTTTTACACCTCCGCCGAAGCGGCGAAAGACTCGCCGCTCGCGCAGGCGCTGTTCGGTATTGACGGCGTGAGCGCGGTGTTTCTGGCGGCGGATTTTCTGTCGGTGACGCGCACGGACAGCATGGATTGGATTACGCTGAAGCCTATGCTGCTGCATACGATCATGGACCATTTCGTCGCCGGCCGCCCGGTGATTATCGGCAAACAAGATGCGGAGGAAAACACCGAGGAAGATTCAGAGATCGTCGCGCAGATCAAAGAACTGATCGAAACGCGCGTGCGCCCGGCAGTGGCGATGGATGGCGGCGATATCGTATATCGCGGCTTTCACGACGGCATTGTGCAACTGGAATTGCACGGCGCCTGCTCCGGCTGCCCCAGCTCCTCCGCCACGCTGAAATCCGGCATTGAAAATATGCTGAAGCACTATGTGCCGGAAGTGGTGTCCGTAGAGGCGGTGTAACAGCTAATAATGTATTGGCGATATTGCTCTATTGAAATAGAGGCTACTTAGGCCCGCTCTTGCCTTTGGATATCAGTATCTAGCACGAATACCCTCGGATAGGTGCTTAGTTGTAATTTCAATACTACGAGCATGCTCTTTCATTTTTTCAAGACCGGCGGCGAGCTCATCATAATCGTCTGGTTTTAAGGGATTGCTCCCCTTGGTGACTCTCGGGCTGCGATAAATGTCACCTGGGATTTCGAGGAAATTGATCGTATCCTGAATCCTGAGGACTTGCCGACCTATAGTCGTATTTCCGACCGGATAATAGTGTGCTCTAGAACCACTCTCATACGCATTTGAATTGTTGATCAATTGGTCGCATTCGCGTTTTAAAGCCGGAAGAGCTTTCTCACGCAACTTTTCCAAGACGCTTTGCCGGGTTTCGCCGCTGTCGGGGCCGGCGAGTTGGGCGACGCCATCTTCCAGTGCGAAGGTCGCAACGTGCATTTTCCGCAATTCTGCTAAAACATCATAAGCCTTGCCATTTATTACATCGTCATAGCTTTGCTGGGCTTCTGCCATGGTCACCTGACGTATTGGGAAGGATTCCTTGCGCGACATGCCAACCGGGAAATTAAGTCCAAGCACACCGCAGGCACGGTAGGAGGGATCCAAATCAAATCTCTCACACGTAGCGAATACCTCATGCAGTTTGTGCATCAGCGTTGCCCGGACCTGCTCATTGCTTTCTTGCCCGGTCGCATCGGCGGTAGCTAGAGGCAAAATTAGCTTTTTTGCGCGGCTATAGTCCAACCTATATTCACTTGGGGCTTCTGCCACAGTATAAATAAGCCTTAGTACAGTAGAGCCGATGTCTTTATCGTGCTGGGCAGCAATGGTGGTTAAATCAATGCTTTTCAATTTTTGGTAGGCGCTCCTTATATTTATAACATCGCGACTCAGATTAAAAATTTGTTCTGCTACCTGCGCATCTGTTTGCGGCGGCGAAGTCGGGCTAAGCACAGACAAATCAGCACCCACGGGTTCAAGAAATTCCCTGAACATTAACGTTGCAGCCGTTGGATCAAAATTATGCCCCTCAGTGATCCCCAAATTGAAAATATTTTTGGCCGCAGCAATGACTTTTTCTCGGAGAACTTCCTTCACCTGTTCGTCTGTCTGGGTATGGTCTTTATCCAGCACGTCATATGAGAAACCGGATTTACTCAAGCCCTGTCGTATTTCTTTTACTTTGTCTCTAAGCGTTATAATAGGCGCCAGTGTGGGGGGTGGGTTTGTATCATCTCGTTTAGGTTTATAGTTAGCTTGCTCATCCAGAAGCTGGGCTGCTTCTCCGTAAGCCTTACGTAACGCAATCACCGCCGGATTTTTATCCTGCAGATGTCTGCTTACTCCCTCTTTGCCTTTTTGCTCATCCAATACATCAAGGCCTTTATCGATGCTGCTTAGTATGCGACTGATCTGACCAAGGATACTATCGTATGTTTCTTGTTGTCGATGTGAAGCTTGCTTAAGGTGCTCATCTTGATTGATTTGGATATATAGCTCATTAAGGGCCGCAATCGCATGTCTGCGGTGGTGCTCGCTGACTATATCCCGCATTTGCTGGTCGGTATGCGTGCCCCGCGGACTTAGAATAGTATAATCGAAGTTGCGGTCCGCAGCGATTTCGCCAAGAAACGCGACCGCTTTTTCTATATCTGTCTTCATGTCATCCGCAGAGTGGAATGCCAGCTTGGGTTTGCGTAACTCCGATAAGTTAAACCGCGCCTGCGCTGTGGCGAATTTAATGCACTGTTCAACTAATTTTGTCGCCGCATCCTCGGAATCGAGGGCCGTATAATCTGCGTCAATACGCCTCAGCGCGCCATCGATTGTTGCCTTATAACGTTCGGCAACAATACCGCACGTCGGAAAACCTATATCATCCGGATTTTCTCCCAATTTGCCGTAATTACTTTTTGCAACGGCGAGGTGGTGATCCCTGTAGTTATTATTGGCATTGGTAAACACTTGTTCGATATCGTCTTTGGAAGCGCCATCCTGCAAGATAGGAAGTTCGACGCCGGCCTGAGCCAGTATATTTTTGATATGTGCGATTCCCTCTGGCACCTTGTAATCATGGTCATCAGCGGATCGGCGTTTGAATTGGCGATATTCTTCGCGTGCCTCTTGCACGAGCAAAGCTCGCTCACATTTGTTTTGCACAGCATCCAGACGCTCTATGATTTCTTTGGCCTGCCTGTCCGAAAATGGCTCAAGATCTACCGCCGCTTGCTCCTTGCCAGATGCTTCCAGGTTCTGTTTTATGGCAGGTACTATCCTTACAATCCGCTGAAGAAGGCGGCCATTTTGGCCGAGGGGTAACTCGTCGCCCTTCAGATGCAGGTCCTCCACCTCACGATAGAGCTTTTGCGCGGTAAGAACGCTGGCATTCACGGCAGCGCTACGGGCAGCGGACAGTATTTCTTCATCAGCAACACGTTGATTGAATGCTTCTCGATACGCGCTTATACGGTTATCTGGTGTCCATGATTCTATTACATGAAGGTCATCAACAGGGGAAGACTCAAGACCATACGGGATATCATAAAAATCGGCGGCCGCACCTGTCTCGATCAGGTTTTTTAGTTTGTGCAGGGAATCATTTTTCATAAATGCGCTTTATATAGGTTCCTGGCTGAAAGCGACCAGAATCAATTAATATATATTATTTCACTATATAAGCGGGCGTTTGAATGGTAAAGTTACAGTTCTATTAATACTTATAACTAATTGATAAATAATGATTTGGAGAAATAGATTTACTATTTCACTTCCAAACCAGCTTCGCTTTTTGCATGGGTACTCTCCCACAACGCGTTTTTAATCGTTTCGACGAATTGGTTGTGCGCTTTTAGCTCTTGTTCGGAGATGGGGAAATCACGCGCCGGGATGGCCTGCGGTGTAATGGTTGATGCCGCTTCTTCCACCGTTTCGCGGTTATTGCTGCCGTCGAATGCCATCGACGCCTGGCTGCCGCCGCACAGTTCCAGATATACATCCGCCAGCAGCGTCGCATCGAGCAGCGCGCCGTGCAGGCTGCGGCCGGAGAGGTCTATATTATAGCGTTTGCACAGCGCATCGAGATTCACCAGCGCGCCGGGGAAGCGGCGGCGGGCGAGCGTGACGGTGTCAATGGCGCGCTCCATCGGCAGCGGCGGGAAGCCGTGGCGGATCAGTTCGGCATTGAGGAATTTCATGTCGAAGCCGGCATTGTGAATCACCAGCGGCGTATCGCCGATGAAATCCAGAAAATCGGCGACGATGGAGGCGAAGACGGGTTTGTCGGCGAGGAATTTATCGTCGAGCCCGTGCACGCGGCGCGCTTCTTCGGGCATGTCGCGTTCGGGGTTGATATAGGCCTGAAAATACTTGCCGGTGCGCATTTTGCTCACCACTTCCACGCAGCCGATCTCCACGATGCGATGGCCCGAGGCGGGGTCCAATCCCGTCGTTTCCGTATCCAATATAATTTCTCTCATGTCATGCCTTTTCAATTCAGGTATTTGGTCATTACCACATCGTCTACATAGTGATCCGGTAGCTTCATAATATGCTTTTCAACACCCCACGGTTCAAAACCTAGGCTTTTATAAAGCTCGATAGTCAAAGGGGTTTTTACATTGGTAGTCAAGTGTACCAATTCCAACCCGGCATGCGCGGCCTCATTCAGTACCATTTTTATTAGATGGCGCGCAATGCCACGGCCCCTTGCTTCAGGCGCGACATAGACACCCCATAGCGTTCCCTTATGTTGCACTTTAATGCCTTTATGGCGGTATAGTCCTGTGATTCCTACCAATGCCTCTGCGTTAAATGCACCGCTAATCCAACCGTTTTTAAAATAACGCCGTGAGCCGGTGACGGATATTTTAGCAATTTCTTCGTACGCTTCCAGAAATGCATCCGGTTCTTCCCTGCATGCACGCAGGCGCACTTTTCTAAAGAGGGCGGCGTCTTTGACCGTTAACAAGCGATAGGTAATGGGAGTCATTATTATGTATTTGAGGGTGTGAGGGCATTCACCACTTGCTTTACCTGAGCAAAACTATACGCCTCGCCAAGGCCGGTGGAAATGACAAAATCGGCGGCGGTGCGTTTTTCGCGGTCGGGCCATTGGCGGGCGAGGATGGCGTTTAGGCGCGTATCGCTCATGCCGCGCGCGCTTGTGCGTTGGCGTTGCAGGAACGCGGGCGCGGTCACGCAGGCCACGGCATCGCATCTTTCTTCGGCGCCGGTTTCGAACAGCAGCGGAATTTCCAGCACCGCTAAGTGCACGCCCATACGCGCATACGCATGCAATTCATATTCGCGTTCCTCCACCACCAGCGGATGGAGCAATTGTTCCAGATCATTCAGCGCGCCTTCGTCTTGAAACACGATTTTGCCGAGCGCCTTGCGGTCGATATGGCCCATGGCGTGGCGCACGCCGGGGAAGCGTTCCTCCACGGCCTCAACGCCGATGCCGCCCGCAGCAAGAATGCGGTGCACCAGCGCATCAGCCGAAATCACTTTCGCGCCAAGCTGCGCGAATTGCGCCGCGACGGTAGACTTGCCCATAGCAATGCTGCCGGTGAGCCCCAATACAATCATGGGACCTCCGGAGGAGCACAGCGACGACTAGCGAGCAACGCGAGCGCAGGCTGCGCGCCGCTTGAGCGCCATAAAAAACTTCCCATAGCGATGCTGCCGGTGAGGCCCAATATAATCATGCGCGCTGGCTCACTATATATTCTTCCGCGTCTTCGATATCCGGCAGTTTTCCGAACCATGCGGCGAAGCCATTTACGGCTTGGAATACCAACATGCCAAGGCCGGTGGCGGTAACGCAGCCGCGTTTGCGCGCTTCTATCAATAGCGGCGTTTCCAGCGGGCGGTAGACGATATCGGTGACGAGCGCTGCGGGATTTATGTTGTCTAAGCTCAGCGCAAGCGGCGGCTGGCCTTCCATGCCGAGCGTGGTGGTGTTGACGAGCAGCGTTACCTGCGGAAGCATGCCGGGAATTTCTTCCCAGGGCAGCGCGCGCATGGGCGCACCGAATTCTTTGGCCAGGCTTTGCGCACGCGCGTGCGTGCGGTTTGCAATCAGGATCGTTTCAAACCCCTCTTCTTTCAGCGCATAGGCTACCGCGCGTGCGGCGCCTCCCGCACCTAGCATCAGCGCGGTTTTTTTATAAGGCGTCAGGTCGCCGATTTTTTGTTTGAGGTTACTGATGAAGCCACCGGCATCGGTATTTTTGCCGATGAGTTTTCCGTCTTTCACTACCACCGTGTTCACCGCACCAATCGCCTTTGCCGCGCTATCTACTTCATCCACCAATTTCAATGCTGCTTCTTTGTGTGGCACGGTGAGGTTCCAGCCGACAAAACCGAATTTGGGGAGCAAACGAAACGCATTTTCCAATTCTTCCGGCGCAACGCTGAGCGGAATATACGCGCCATCTATATGTAATTGCGTGAGCCAATGATTATGCAGCGCCGGTGAGAGCGAATGCGAAACCGGCCAGCCCATCACACCGGCAATGCGGGCCTTCCCAGAAATCACAACGCGCCTCCCGCGGCCTGTTTCTCGCGGTGCTTCTCATAATATTGAATGATCGTAGCGGCGGTTTCTTCCACCGAGCGGCGCGTGACGTCGATCACCGGCCAGTGGTGGCGGTAAAATAATTTGCGCGCTTCTTCGATCTCGCTTTCGATAGCCTCTACATCAATATACGCCGTGTGTTCATCCTGCTTCAGCGATTGCATGCGCGTGCGGCGGATTTGTTGCAAGCGGTCGGGACTAATGGTGAGGCCGACGACGAGCGGGCTTTTGAGCGTTTCCAATTCCGGCGGCAATGGACAGCCGGTGACGAATGGAATATTGGCGCTGCGAAAGCCTTTATAGGCTAGATAGACGCAGGTAGGGGATTTAGACGTGCGTGACGGGCCGACCAGCACGATATCCGCCTCTTCCAATTCCCAATGCGCTTGGCCGTCGTCATGCGCGAGGGCAAAATTGATCGCTTCTACGCGCGAAAAATATTCCTCGTCCATCACATGTTGGCGTCCGGGGCGGGCGTGGGACGCAACGCCCAGATAATTCGACAGCTCCGCCACCACGCCGTCCAGCACCTGGATATACGGCACTTTGAGCTTTAAGCAGGCTTTTTTCAGCGTCTCACGCAATTCCGCGTTGACCAATGTTACCAGCACCGCGCCGGGGTTGGCTTCCACGCCGGCAATCACCTTCTCCAGCTGGCTGCGGGTGCGCACCAAGGTCCATACATGTTCCTGGGGTTCGACGTCGTCAAACTGCACCACGGCGGCGCGCGCCACGCTGCTGACCGTCTCCCCGGTGGAGTCCGATACGAGATGAAGGTGGAAATTACGCATGGGGAAAAGAGCGGTAAGCGCTGTGGATAAGTAATGATTGCATAGTGACCCTAATCTGCGCTCCTTTTTATCACAAGGCTTATCCCCATGTATAAAGCCATTGCAGAATAATGCGCATAGTGTGAATAAGATATTAAACTACTGTATAGTAACGCATAAAATGATTATATTGTGTGAATAATAGTGTGGGTGGCGAGTTATCCCGCCCTTTTGGCCTGTACTACTACCACTTTATAAATACTTATTTAAATATTTATAGTGATAATTAACCACTCAATAACTCATTGACCGCGGCGCATCCAGCCGCTATAAGCCTCAATTCCTTTGAAAAATAATCGTCTTGCGGGAGAAAACCATGACGAAATTGTCCAAGACTTACGCGCCTAGCGAATCCGAAACCTACATGAACGCTAAGCAGCTGGAATATTTTCGCCAGAAACTGCTGGCTTGGCGCGAGGAATTACTCAAAGAATCGCAGGAAACCATTGAGCATTTGAAGGAAGAGGAATGGCGTGAGGCGGATCTGGCTGACCGCGCTTCCAAGGAAACCGATGCCGGTGTTGAGCTGCGCACTCGCAACCGCTATTTGAAACTCATCGCTAAGATCGATGCGGCACTGAAACGTATCGAAGAGGGCGAATATGGTTATTGCGAAGAAACCGGCGAGCCGATTGGCATTAAGCGCCTGGAAGCCCGTCCCATCGCCACGCTCACCGTGGAAGCGCAAGAACGCCACGAGCGGATGGAAAAACAATACGTCGAAGAAGAATAAACCGATTTGGTTTAGGGCGTCCCAGGAAGCTGGGCTTTACTCATATTGCTGCGTTTGATCTCTTCCACCGAAACCGGCGGCGAGAAATAATAGCCCTGGAATAAATCCACCTCGAGGGATTTGAGCGAGGTGAAGCTTTGCTCGGTCTCCACGCCTTCGGCAATCACGATCACCCCTTTTTGATGGCAGATCTGCACGATTTCACGCACGGCTGTATAGGCACGCGTGCCCTCTTTGGCGCGTTGAGCCAGCATCATATCCAGCTTGACGTAATCCGGGCTGATGTCTTGCACCAGGCTTTGCGTGGCGGCGACGGAATTCACATCATCCAGCGCGATGCCATAACCCTTGCTGCGGCAATATTCGCAGACGCGCTTTAAATGGTTTACGTCGTGCTCTTCGCCGCTGCGGGTGAAATCCAGCACGATATATTTCGGTACGATGCCATGTTCGCGCACATGGGCGCTCAGGCCTTCCAAGTACACTTCCGGGCGCTGGATGAAGCCGGGCAGGAAGTTGACGAACAAGAAGCCGCCGCAGCCGCTGGCGGAGAAGGTTTTGATCGCTTCGACCTGCAAGTGGCGGTCGAGCGCATATTCGATGCCCAGGGCCCTGCCTGCATTCACGATGGCGCCGCCGAGCATGATATCGCCGCTTTCGCGGCGCGTGCGGGCGAAGGCCTCATAGCCGAAAATACTTTCGCGCACGCTGAGCACGGGTTGCAGATAACACGTGATCTCGCCTTTCATCAGCGCTTCGCCTAGCCATAGGTTCGACGCGATGGAATTGATTTTGGTGATGGGGATGGTGAGCGAGGAGAGCATATCAATCGTCGGTGCTTGTTCACCGCCGACTACGGCCACGTCCACCGCGTCCACCGCGTTGCAGGATTGCAGGGCTTGCAGCACGCGCTGCCAATCGCCGCCCCATATGCGCGGGCATTCGCGGATGAAACCGTCGGCGCAAGCGGTGAGGCCCGCCGAATGCAACGCCTCGTTGAGCGAAGGTAGCGCTGTGCCCCGCGGACGGACAAAAAACCAGTAACGCGGCTCGCGGTTCCACGGCAGAGGAATGGGTCGGTTGGGAGTGGTTTCTGGCGCGGCGTCGGACATAATAATGGCTGGGTATATCCTTCCCATAGTACCGTTCCAGGATTATTTTTCCATTAAAATCGCGAAGAAGATAAGAGGAAAAACAACTTAAATGTTAAGATGATATGCGCTTACTGCGTAACTCTTCGGCTGGAAGCGGCGGAGAGAACAAATAACCCTGAAATAAATCTACCTCGACCGATTTCAGCGCGGCGAAACTTTGCTCGGTTTCCACCCCTTCGGCGATCACGGTGGCACCGAAACGGTGGCAATGTTTCACAATCGTGGCGATTGTATCGTATTCCGCGCGACGCACCAGATGCATGTCGAGCTTGATGTAATTGGGGTGAATGGCCGAAAGCAGCGCGTCGGCGTCGGCGGGCGAGCGGATGTCGTCAAGCGCGATGGAATAGCCGCGCTCGCGGCAATATTCGCAGATGCGTTTCAGATGCGGCACGACGTAACCTTGCCCGCCATGCATGAAATCCAGCACCAGGTGTTTGGGGACGATGCCGTAAGCGCGTGCGGTTTGCGTGAGGCCTTCCAGATACACTTCCGGGCGCTGGATGAAGCCGGGCATGAAATTAACGAAGAGCGAGCCGCCAAAGCCGGTGGCGGCGAAGGCTTTGATGGCCTCGGCCTGCAGGAAGCGGTCGAGCGGGTATTCGATGTCGAGTGCTTTGGCGGCGCTGAGGATGGCCGCGCCGCTCATCAGCTCGCCGTCTTTGCGTTTCAGGCGCACAAAGGCTTCGTAGCCGAACAGGCTGTCATGGCCGCGCACTACGGGCTGGAAATAATAAATAAGCTGGCCAAGCACGAGCGATTCGCCAAGCCAGAGGTTGAGCGCAATGGCATCCGCTTTCATGGCCGGGATGTAATGCGAGGCGAGTTGCATGGCGGTGGGGGCAGTATCGCTGCCGTATATGGCGACACTCACCGCATCATAGCCGCCGCAGCCTTTCAGGGCCTGCGCGACGCGTTTCCATTCATCCGCCCAGGCGGCGGGCGCTTCCAGCATGAAATTGCCGTCATGCGCCTGCATGCCGATGGTGATGAGCGCTTCGCTGAGGCCAGGGATAGAGCGGCTGCCGGGACGCACGAACAGCCAATAGCGCGAGGCCTGGTTCCAGGGCAGCGGAATGGTGCCGCTAAGCGATGGGCTGTCGGATTTCATCCACCCATGCTACGCCGGGAACCTTACTTTTCAATTAAATGAGCGCAGGTTGCGCCTGGAATTGCAGCTTGGCTAAGCGCCCGTAAAGCGGGCTGATATCCAGCAATTCCCTATGCGTTCCAATAGCCGAAATGCGGCCTTTTTCCATGAGAATAATGCGGTCGGCGTTCATGACGGTGCTCAGGCGATGGGCGATGACCAGCGTGGTGCGGTTTTTCATCAGCGTGGAGAAGGCGATTTGCACCAGCTGCTCGTTTTCCGCATCCAAGGACGAAGTAGCCTCATCCAGCAGCAAAATCGAGGGGTTGCGCACCAGCGCGCGGGCGATGGCCAGGCGTTGCTTCTGCCCGCCAGAGAGCTGCACGCCTTTTTCGCCCAGCGGGGTGCGTAGACCTTGCGGGAGGGATTCGAGGAAATCAAGTATGGCGGCATGCCGCGCGGCTTCGCGCACCGCCTCTTCGCTGGCATCCAGGCGGCCGTAGCGGATATTGGTCAGTGCATCGGCGGAGAAAATGGCGGGTTCTTGCGGCACGAGGCCAATGAGGTTGCGCCAGGCGGACAGATCAAGCACACGAATGTCGATGCCGTTCAGGGTGATGGAGCCTTGATCGGGGTCATAAAAGCGCAGCAGCAATTGCAGCAGCGTGGTTTTCCCGGCGCCGGACGGGCCGACCAGCGCCACGACTTCGCCGGGATTGAGCGTAAAATTGATGTCTTCCACCGCCGTCATGCCTTCGCGTGCCGGGTAGTGAAACGTGACGTTGCGCAGGGCGAGCGTCGCGCCGTCTTTTACATCGGGCAGCGGGAAAGCGGCTTTGGGCGAGGCGATGGCAGGCACGGCTTGCAGCAGCTCGCTCAGGCGCTCGGCGGCACCGAAGCTGCGCTGCAATTCCGCCAACCCGTCGCTCAGGCCCCCCACCGCGACGGCGACCATCACCGCATACAGCACGAAGGAGGAAAGCTGGCCGCCGCTCATGCGCCCGGCCAGCACGTCATGCCCGCCGATCCACAGCACGGTCACCACGGCGCCGAACACCAGGCTGATAGCCAGCGCAATCAGGAATGCGCGCAGTTTTACGCGTGCCAGCGCTGCGTCATAGGCCGCTTCCGTCGCCTCGCCGAAACGTGCCGAGGCTTCATTCTCCAGCGTCAGCGCCTGCACGGTGCGGATAGCGCCCATATATTCTTCCGCTTCGCTATTGAGCATGGCCACCTTGGCCTGGGAATTGCGCGACATGCCGCGCACTTTGCGGCCCAGCAGCAGAATCGGCAGCACGGTGAGGAATATCGCCGCGCCGACATAGCCGCTTAAGGCGGGGCTGGTGGCAATCAGCAGCGCCAGGCCACCCAGGGCGGTCAGCGTGTTGCGAATGAGGAAGGAAACCGACATGCCGATGACGTTTTGCAGCAGCGTGGTGTCAGCGGTCAGGCGCGACAGCAAATCACCCAGGCGCGTGGCTTCGAGGAAGGCGATGTCCATGCTGACCAGCCGTGCGAAAATATCCTTGCGAATATCGGCGGTGACACGCTCGCCGAGCCAGGAAACCAAGTAATAGCGGCCGTAAGACGCGCCGGCGAGGGCGATGGCAACGAGCAGCAGCGCGATATAGGCGCGGTTCAGCAGATGCACATCATTCTGCCCGAGGCCCGCATCCACCAGGTAGCGCACCGCGCCGCCCACCGCGAGCACGGAGAGCGATGTAATCACAATCGCCAGGCCCGCCAGCGCTACGCGGCCCTTATAGGGGCGGATATAGCGCAGCAGATAGCGCGCCTGCTTCAAATGGGGCTTTTTATCAGCAGCTTCCGGCGATTTCATATTTCCTCTTCCGGCGCAAGCTATTGCGCATGCGCTAGCTTTACTTGGTTTAGGCGCCTTCGGCAATGGCGGTGAATTGACGCATAATTAATGGTTTTTTCACTGAAATATGGCTATAATTCAGTATATTTTCTTTATTACCACATGCGTATTTTGAAAGAATGTTTATGATGCATTTCAGAGAGAATGCTCCCCTCTACCAATTACACGAATTGCAATATGCGGCGATTGGTCCGCTGCGCGCTTTTGCCGGGGCGGCCAAGCATTTGCACAGCAACCCGTTCAGCCCGCTCACCTATACCGGCTTTGGTCGCCATGTGGCGGCGGCGGCGGAAGTGATCGAGCGCATCACTACGCGCTATGGCAAGCCGGATTTTGAAATTACCCACACCACGGTAGACGGCAGGCATGTCGATATCGAAGAGGAAATCATCGAGGAAGGCCCGTTCTGCCGCCTGCTGCATTTCAAAAAATCCAAAGGTCTCGGCCAGCCCAAGCTGCTGCTGGTGTCGCCGATGTCCGGCCACCATGCGACGCTGCTGCGCGGCACGGTGGAAGCCATGTTGCCGTTCGCCGATGTCTATATCACCGATTGGGTGGATGCGCGTTACATCTCCATGGCGTATGGCAAATTCGATTTGGAAGATTATATCGCGCACACGATTCATTACATGAAGCAACTGTCGCCGGATTTGCATGTGATGGCGGTGTGCCAGCCTTCCGTGCCGGTGTTGATCGCCGCCAGCGTGCTGAACCAGGCGAGCGACCCGGATGCGCCGGCGTCGATGATTCTGATCGGCGGGCCGGTGGATGCGCGCGTCAACCCGACCAAGGTCAATCTCATGGCGCTGGAACACCCGATGGATTGGTTCGAGAGCCGCATGATCACGCGCGTGCCGTTTAATTATCCGGGGTTTATGCGCCGGGTCTATCCGGGGTTTATGCAGCTGGCGAGTTTCATTAATTTGAATCTGGAGCGGCATATCGACGCGCATGTGGATATGTTCAAACATCTGGTGCAGGGCGACGGCGAATCGGCCGCGGCGCACCGCAAATTCTATGATGAATATCTGTCGGTGGCGGATCTGCCGGCGGAGTTTTATCTGGAATGTATCGGCAAAGTGTTCCAGCAATTCCTGCTGCCACAAGGCAAGTTCGATTATGAAGGCGAGCTGGTGACGCCCAAAGCCATCACCAAAACCGCGCTGCTCACGCTGGAGGGTGAGTTGGACGACATCTCCGGCGTCGGCCAGACGGAAGCGGCGCAAACATTATGCTCAGGCTTATCCGCCTCCATGAAACACCACCACATGCAAAAAGGCGTCGGCCATTACGGCATTTTCAACGGCCGCAAATTCAAAGAACACGTGGTTCCGATTATCGTGGACTTTATGAAGAAGCGGGAAAAGGCGCGGGGGTAGTTTAGAATCGCTCGTGACTTTGGGCTGCTATTTGGGTGCTCAATTTTTTGTATATATCCAGCAATTGTTGCTTAGGCACTTTTTTTGGAGGTATTAAAGCATTGGTTGCTTTGTTAACTACAATTGCCGCCGCGCCATATGTCATTTGTTTCCACCCGCTAGTAAGCTCATCGGGTTGCTCTAGGTTTTTTGCATTTTCATATGTCTCAAGTGCAGCTTTCTTGTCTTCATTAGATGGGTCTGCTGTGGCATCAGCCGCTCTTTGTGTTTCATACTTTAAATAAGTTTGCCAGCCAGCGCGCATTCCGCCAGCCAAAAGAGCGGCCAATCCCACTAAGCCAACACCGCCTACTGCTTCATGAAAAAAAGAGCGCCTGCTTAATGTCTGTCGTTGCTCGTTGGTTATTTTTTCCAGCTTTTGTGACTCCTTCACCAAGGCCGTGACATCTATATCAATACTTCCTTTTTTAACTTCATCATTATCATCCCAAAGTGAGGGCCGATAATCTAAAGAGATTCTGTAGCGTTTTTCATAATCTTCCAGGGTTTGTTTAATAAGATCGCATGTTTCATCCGGACTTTTTGGCAAATCTTCATCATCGGGGATTAAGAGCGTAAGTGAAAAAGATTTATCATGCGCATTATATTCAATATTGCCTATGTCCATGCCAGATATTACGGCCAAATAACATGAGAAGCCTGTGAGCAGTGCGGCTTTTTTCTCCGCTGCTTCTGAAGGGGATGTTTTTGTATCTCGATAGGACATTATATCCAGTTCGTAAAAATTGGCTCTCAATCTACCTTTTTTGAGGCCCACTGTCAAAAATGATTAACGAATGTAGGGAGAGCATTTGAGGTTTATCAATAAAAGCGGTATAGGATAAATGCATGTCCGCTAAAAAACCGTCCAAAAAGATGCGTTATGCGACGATTGATAACCCCACCATTCAGGCGGTGGTGCATGCGCTGTATCGTTTTGAGAGCCGGGCGGAGGCGCTGGCGCAGCTGGAAGCGCTGGAGCGGCATTTTATTGTATCGCGCAAGCAGCTTGCCGGCGGGCAGCCGTCGCTGCATTTGTGGATTAAGGGGTATGGGCTTGCCGAGGGCGACGGCGCGCGGGGCGTGATCGGCCATTTCGCGGTGATCGGCTGCAAGCAGCAGGAAGGGCGCTGGACGCTGTATGCCACTAAGCTGGAGACGCCCGCCGAGACGCACCCGCAGCGCGCGCAGGTGAAGCGCGACAACCCAAATTGGGGCCACCCGGTGCTGCGCGCGGTGCGCAAAAACAAGGCCTATCCGTCGCCGGAGGCGGCGCAGAGCGAGCTGGATGTGCTGCACCGCGCCTTTCCGCGCGTGTCCATCCCCAACCCCGGGAAGCTCTATATCATGATTTACTGCGCCAGCCGCCCTGCCAAGCAGCGCATGGTCAAGCACGTGCTGGAGATCAAGGCGCTGCCCGATGGCGGCTATACTATTGATTGTAAAGAAAATACACATCGCCCTGCCCTCCCCAAACCCTCGCGCGAAGCCGCCCCGCAGGGCTATTTCACGGCTAAAGTGGCGTTGCGCAGAAGCCGCCGGCCTAAAAAACCGGAAGCATAGAGCGATTAAGCTAGGCCTTCTTTATTGTCATTCCCGCGCAAGCGGGAATCTAGTGCCTGAATGAAGATGGATTCCCGCCTTCGCGGGAATGACAAATGCATTGAAATTAACTATTTGTTAATATATAATCATTCTGTTTTTTACTCTTGTCATTTGTGCCTGAATTCTTGTTTTTTCAGCCCTACTGATCCAAGAGTCCAGGCTTAAACGAAAATCGTTTTTTCGTTTACGTGCAAGAGTTGTCTTTTTCCTACCAAGGAGAAGTCATGAGTAATGATGATCGTTTGATCGCAGCTGCAGAAGGAAACATGGGAGCATTGACAGTATTGGGAATGATTGGACAAGCAGCCATCCCCTCCACACTCGATTGCTTGGAACGTCATCAGCTGAAAGGCGAAATGATTTTCTATGCATACTCTCATTACTGCAATGACGACCTGTTTCTTTTTCTTGATGGGTTGTCTGGCACTAATTTCGGCAATGATGTGCGCCAGCATTACGACGATCACAACTGACAAGTAAAAACAAGCTTCACGCTTGGATTAGGTCGCTTCGGCGGCCTTTTCTTTTATGCACCCAGCGCATAGCGCTTGAAATTATCATTTATTAATATATAATGACCCTGTTTTTTGACTCTATTTTGCTCTCGCGACTGGAACCTCTTTTTTCAGCGCGTTGCTGATTTTAGAGTCCATGCTTAGACGAATTTTTTCGTTTGAGTGCGAGAGTTGGCTTTTCCTTTTAGGAGAAGACGGATGAATGCGGAAGTAATTTTTCCCCTCGTTTTGGTGGTCGTGTTGGTTTTGATCGTCAGAGCGATTGTATGGTTCATCAGATGGCTTGAGCGCATTGACAAACGAAAAGAAGTTGACAAGGCTACGAAAGTTGCCCAGGAGATCGAGCGTCATATTAGAAACCAGATTCTTACCAACTTGCTTCCCCGCGTTGACAAAAAACAACTCATGGAAGTGGGACAAGTGAAAACTGCGGTGATCGATGATATTAGCGATATGTTACGAAGACATATCCACAATACTTACGAGCATCCGCAAAAATGATTAAACAAGGTCGCCCTTCGGGGTGACCTTTTCTTTTTGTGCCATCCCTACCGGCCATGCGCATCACGCTGGTAAATTTTTTCGCTTAAGTCTTTGAATTTTTCTCGCCACAAATAGGCGTCGTTTCCAGGTGTCATGGAAATTGCTGTAACTAGCGCGGCAGTACCTGCGCCGCCTGCGAGAAGGCCGAGTTCTTTGCCTGCCCCTTGTTCCGCTCTTTTAGCGCTGAAGGCGTCATAGGTGCGCTGATGATTTTCTTTCGCCTTTTCTTTGCGTGCTTCGACTCGCTCTATTGTTTCCCTGCTAACACCAGGTCTGCCTCTCAGCTCCTCCAGCTCCTTCTGCGCATTTTCCGTTTCTATTTCGGCTCTCAGGGCGTCATCCAGCAGCTTGTCGCCCTCGGTTTGTTGGGCCATCGCTTCGTCTGCTCTCCGAAATCCCCCAAGAGCGGCGGCCGCGCCTGCAAGTTTTAAAAAATTGCGGCGATTTGTGCGCGGCTGCTCCTGGCTCAGCTGCTCCTCAATTATTACTCTGCGTACGTTAAGATGATCTATTACGTCTTCAATATTAATAGTGACGGTTCCGCCTTCTTCACCTCTTTGTGTGTCGCGCGTGAAATATATTTTTCTCTCACGGCCGGTATTATATGCCCGCTCGTAGCTATCCAGCCGTTGTCTTAATTCGCTAGGCGGATTTGAGCCTTTTGAATATCGTAACGTGAGCGAGCACGGGTCGTCAGGTGTTTCCCCGATTGTGATGTTTTGTACCTCTAGATCGAGGCCGCTGGTCAGGGTTTTGACGAAGCCAAGTAGCTGCGCAGCTTTAGTTTCTGCGGCTAACTGTGTCGGAGGGGGCGACTGCGAATCATACATTAAGTTAAGTTAATGATTATGAGGGTAAATGTCAATTAAAAATGCGGCGTTTAATGGCCTTTAATGCGCCCCGCCCCAGCTTTTGCCGGAGCCGACTTCTACCGTGAGCGGCACGGAGATTTGTCCGGCGTGTTCCATGATTTTTTTGATGTGGGTTTTGGCGGAATCGGCCTGGGCTTCGGGCACTTCGAACACGAGTTCGTCATGCACTTGCAGTAATAATTTGGCGGGCGACTGCTCGCGCTCCCATTGGATCATGGCGCGTTTGATGATGTCGGCGGCGGTGCCTTGCAGGGGCGCGTTAATGGCGGCGCGTTCGGCGCCCATGCGCCTGCCCATATTGCTGTCGCGGATGCCGGCGATGTGGCAGCGGCGGCCGTAAAGCGTTTCCACATAGCCATGCTCGCGGGCGAATTCCTTGGTGCGTTCCATATAGGCGCGGATGCCGGGGTATTGCGCGAAATAGCGCTCGATATAGGCGGCTGCATCGCCGCGCGGAATGCCGAGGCGCACCGCCAGGCCGTGGGCGGACATGCCGTAGATGATGCCGAAATTGATGGTCTTGGCGCTGCGGCGCAAATTCGGGTCCATGTTTTCGAGCGGCACGCCGAACATTTGCGCGGCGGTGGCGGCGTGAATGTCCAGCCCCGCGGCGAAGGCGGCTTTAAGCGCCGGGATGTCTGCCATGTGGGCGAGCAGGCGCAGCTCGATCTGCGAGTAATCGGCGGAGATGAGGACGTTGCCGGGCGCGGCGATAAACGCTTCGCGGATTTTGCGGCCCTCGACGCTGCGGATGGGGATGTTCTGCAAATTGGGGTCCGACGAGCTGAGGCGGCCGGTGGTGGTGGCGGCCATGGCGTAGGACGTATGCACGCGTTTGGTGTGCGGGTTGATTTGGTTTTTCAGCGCTTCGGTGTACGTGCCGCGCAGTTTGGAAAGCTGGCGCCATTCGAGGACTTTTTTGGGTAGGTCGTGCCCCTGCTCCGCCAGCTCCTCCAGCACGCCGGAATCCGTGCCGTAAGCGCCGCTCTTGGCGGATTTTTTGCCGCCGGGCAACGACAAGCGCTCGAACAGTACTTCACCAAGTTGTTTGGGCGAGCCGACATTGAATTCGCAGCCGGCCAGTGCGCAGATTTCTTTTTCCAGCGTGTTCATGCGCGTGCCAAATTCATGGGACAGGCGGTCCAGCATCGCCTCATCCACCGCGATGCCGCGGCGCTCCATGGCGGTGAGCACGGGGATGAGCGGGCGCTCCAGCGTTTCATAGACGGTGAGTTTGTGCGCGGCGACGAGTTGCGGCAGCAGATGGCGGTAGAGTTTGAGTGTGACATCGGCATCCTCGGCGGCGTAGTCGCGCGCTCGGTCCAGGCCCACTTCCGCGAAGCTGATGCGCGCGCGGCCGGTGCCGGTGACGTCGTCATAGCTGATGGTTTTATAGTGCAAATGGCGCTCGGCGAGTTCATCCATGCCGTGGCCGCGCAGGCCTGCTTCGAGCACGTAGGAGATGAGCATCGTGTCGGCGACCGGCGTGATCGCAATGTTGTGCTGCGCCAGCACCAGCATATCGTATTTGATGTTCTGGCCGATTTTGAGAATGGCGGGGTCTTCGAGCAGCGGCTTTAGCAATGCCAGCGCTTCTTTCAGCGGAATCTGGCCGGGTACAGGCGCGGAAA
>Ga0206917_1049_pt1 | contig 35139 bp, 25 predicted proteins | sample Alteio_BWOrgHeat_68_FD_152931 | JGI IMG/M metagenome (GOLD analysis project Ga0206917, IMG submission 152931) | Enriched cells from forest soil in Barre Woods Harvard Forest LTER site, Petersham, Massachusetts, United States -... | ecosystem: Environmental > Terrestrial > Soil > Temperate forest >...
GCAGCGACGCCATACGTACTCGAGCCAGAAGCGTCGAGTGTTGGGTAGTTCGTAAGATTGTCTGACTCGAACAGGATACCCGTGTTACGAAGCACGCCGCCCGCCGCGCCCGCGCGGGCGACGGATTGCGGGTCGTCGAAACCGGTCCAGAAATTAACGTACGGAATCACGTTGTACGGCCAGGGCGTTAGGAACGAGTTTTCGGCCAGCAGCAGCACTCCGTTCGCGGTGCGGTCATCAGCCGGGCCCCCCTGCCCCGTGTTGAAGATCGCTCGCATCGAATTCGACATTAGGTTGAGATACCGCCGCGTGTACGAAATGCCAATGTTGTTGTAGCTGCGGCCGGCGACTTCGGTGTCGTTGAGATAGGCGTAACCAATTTCGAAGTAGCCGCCCTTGGCCTCGATCATGGCGGTGGCGCCGAACATGTCGACGCCCGACTGCTCTTCGTCGAACGCGGGGCTCGTGATCTGGTCGAAACCGGCAAAGAACGTGACGTCGTAGTTGGACCAATCGAGATACGGGTTGTTCTTAGCGGGGATCGTCGTGGCGACGCCGACGATGGCGTCATCCATCCAGATGCCGTTCTGAAAGAGCAGTGGAATTAAGCCAACCGTGACCGGCATGTCGAGTTGCGAATACTTGCCGGTCCATCCGCCGAGCATGTAGCCGAGGTCGCCTTCGAAAAACGCGGTGTCTGTGCCGCCATCGAAGAATTTGAGTTCGTCGTGGAACTGACCGTGGCCGTCTTGAAACTCGATGCGTTCGAAATCGGCGCCGCGTTGGAACGGACTCATGCCGACGTGAAAGCGCTCTGTCGACGTCATCCAGAGCGAGGGATTCGTGGGCCCGCAATCGAGCGATGGCGGCGGCACGGGACCCGTATCGTAGAGCGGCATGCCGAGTTCGACGAGCGGCCGCTGCGTGGGGTTCAAATGTTTGTCGCCATACACGCCCAGTTCGGCGCACGTGTTGTACGGTTGATCGTAGAACGGATCGGGCGAAAAATCGTTCGTGCTGTACGGCGACAGTTGCGCGCGAGGATCGATGCACGGTGCTTCGCCGATCGGTGGCGCGGGCGGAGGCGTCCCCTGCCCGGCCGCACACGAATCGCACCCGGCACAGGGCGGAGGTGCGAACAGATTGGCGCACGGCGACGGCGGCCCGCACGGCGGCTGCACCGTGTACGCCGAGTGAACGGATTCGGACCCGGGCATTCGCGGAGCGACGAGGCCGAATCGGCACAGGCTCGGGAGATAGTACGACTGCACATGCCACGCTTCGCACGGCGGACCGTTGCAGCACACGGGCGGCGGTCCCACCACGGGGCGATCTCCCCAGTCACCAGCGGCAACCGGCGGAGGGGCGAAGACGGGCGAAGCGGCCGACGCATCTGCTGGCGGCGGACCAGGATTCTCGGCAACGTTTGGTTCCGACGCCGCTGGAGTGGCGGGCTTGGCAGGCAGGGTGGCGACGCGAGGGGACCACGATTCCGACGCCCCTGACGTCCAGCTCTCCGAGGGCGCCCAAGAATCAGAGGGATATTCGTCAGCCCGCAGTCCGCCAACTCGCAGCGCAACGATACACATCGACAGCACTACTGCTGCGAGGTGGCGGAATCGAGTTAGCTGTCGTTTCAGCATCGGGCAATTAGAGCGCGGCTAGCGGACTTCGAACTGGACGCTCGACGGATGGATATCGATCATCCACTCGTTCTCGGCGCGTACCATCTCTTCCGTTGCCTGGCAAAAATTCATGAAGTAAATGGGCTCGGAACGGCTGCGCATGCGGAACGACAACCGATACGTGCCCGGTTGTTTAATTAGCTCACCGGGGATTCGGTAGGGAACGCGCCGCGACCCGAGTGCGGCGAGCGATTGGCTTTCCATCCGGATGAACGGCGGATGGTTGAGCACGGAGATTGGTTGCGTGCCCGGTCGGATGAACGGCAGCTGATCGATGTCGAGGTTCACCGGCACATAGAACTCGCGGTCGGTGCCTTTGACGCCGGTGATCAGGAACATTGTCTGCAAGTTGAACAGCTGCCAGTCGAACGGCAGGCGTTTGTTACGCACATCGGTGGAGTGAATGTTTGCGACATCGCCGCAAGAATCGGTGTAGCCAGTTTCCCACAGGCGTTGGCCGTCTGGTCCGATGAGCACGATGTTCGCCCACAGTTGCGGCTGCGCGCCGAGCGACGCAGTGAGCAAGTTGTGGCCGTCGTTGGTATTGGTAACGATGTAGTGGAGATCGACGTCTTGCCCGCGGCATAGCGGGGAATCGAAAATCGGGCCTTCCACCTGTGAGCCGTTCTCCATCACCTGCACGCGCAGGTCGCGTTTCTGCTGAAGCTTCTTGAGGTTGTCGTCGATGATTTCGCGGGCATCCAAGCGGTCGTCCGATTCCGCCCAAACTGGCGGGAAGGCAACCTGGATTTGCTTTTTCGCGACGCGATCTTCGAACTCCTTGGTGCCCCAACCGGCGCGCCAGTCGAATGTGACCCACTGGTCGATCGTCCAGCGCTTAGCCTTCAGATTGAATGGAAATACGCCCGGGTGCGCGATCGGGTAGTTCGGTCCGAAGAAAATGTGGTTCGACTTTTTGCGATTGTCGTTGACTGTTTTGCCGGCCACTTTGGCGATGGCGCCACATTCGTAACCAGCGGCAACGCCCGGCACGCGGCCCATGTGGCAATCCTGACATTGAATGCCCTTCTTGCACGCGGGCGAAGCGCGATACTGTTCCCACACGACTTCAAGCTTGATGCCCGGGTAGACTGCCACCTGATGGCACGGCGTGCAGAACTCACTTCGAGTCAACGGTTGGAAATAGACGCCGGAGATGTGGATGTTTTGTCCTGGGCCCTTTTCTTCCGGCGACGTCTTTACTTTCAGCTGATCTTTGTGAGCGATGGCGTCCGCCACGCCGTCGCCGCCGATGCCGCCGAAGACCGGTGCGTTGATATCGCCCACTTCGATGCGGCGCTCACCGTTCGATTTGCCATAGGCATATTGCACTCGGTGGCAGGCAACGCAGGTGATACCTTCACGTGCGGCTTCGGGGAGCGTCCAGATTGGCTGGGCGCGGCTGGCGCACAGTGAAGTGGCCACGGGGGCGTGGCAACGCATGCAGAAGTAGCCGACCGTGCCTTGCGAGAGATCATTGAGCCGCTGCTCGAACTTGTTGAACATCGGCGAGACTTGGGCGTACGCGTGGGCCGAGACGCTCCACTGCTGATAAATCTCTTCGTGACAGACGGCGCATTCGCGGGCCGAGGGGTAGGCGCTCTTTGTGTAGAGCTCGAGGTGAGGATCCACCGCGGGCGGCTTGCCGCCGGGGGCCGCTGCACCAGTCGCCGGGTTCGACGGAGTGGCTGCATTTGCACCGTCGCTTGCAGCTGCATTGGTTGGCGGCGGAAGTTGTTCCGCGGGTGGCGAGGTGACGGAGGGCGGCGGCGAAAAAATTGGAGAGGCGGTTGCTGCTTCCGACGCCCCGTCGCCCGGCGGCGTTGTTGGGGGCTCGGTTGCGGGTTTTGGTTCCGGCGCGGAGTCGGGACTCGGCGCGGAAGTTGGGTCGGCCACTTTGACCGGTGTGGACACGGGCAACGAAATGTCCGCAGGCTGCTCGCTGGGTTCAGCCTTTTCGTTCTCGCCTTTAGACTCAGTGTCAGTTGGTGTCGGCGGAGCAGGCGGCGTTTCCTTCGTACTCTTATCGGAATTGAGCCATTCCTTGGGATCGATCAACCATTCGCCGCCGGCGGAACTTTTCGCAGAAGTGTGTGGTACTTCGGCGACCCGCAGTTTTGCCGCATCGGATGCCGAGCCAACACGAACTGGATATTGGATCCGCGGCACGGTCTCGTCCGACGCTGCATTCGGCACGTGGGCAGCCATTTCGCGGTACGCCGGCAAAATGGCATCGACCTTCTCGGGCGATGTGGCAATTGTTTGCAGATCGACGACTGCGGCGAGCGGGCATGCCTTGTAGAGCTCAGCAAGCTCGGCATCGGCCTCGGCTTTGGATGGCCGCTTGTGCGCCGCCGGTGCTTCGGTGGGTGCGACGCTGGGGGCAGCGCATTCGTGCAGGACGATCGATGCGGGATGATCGGCAGGCGATATCGCCAATTGACCGACCCGAAGTACCATGACCGCGGCTACCGTCCCAAGAACGACGTGGCAGAGCCTGCGAGCGGGCGAGTTGTGCTTCGTCGGAATAGTCACAAGACGGTTCGCGGAGGAGGATCCGGAGCGGAGGCCGGGCCGCGTACCTTCCCAGGTGCAGTCGCGCAGACTGGGTAGACTCGCCGACGCGGCTGTGGCGACATGCTCTCGTTATCGAGCAAGCATGACCGGCAAATCCGGCTTTTCGTGACTGCATGGAAAGTCCGGCGTGATGAGAAAAACCGTCAGAAGCGGCACAACCCGCACGGTTTAACGGCTGTGGCACGCCGGCGCTGGCAAGCAGGGATGCAGTCGCACACAAAGGCGGGAAACGTCATGCCAAGCCGGGCTTTAGGATCAACGCCCGAATCGTTTGGCGGCCAAAGCCAGCACGGTACGACAAATTAACGCCGGCGACGACTGCATGCACCTCCGGCTAACCTGATCAGAGCCCACCATCCACGCGGGCGGTTCCGAAACGAGCGTGAAGCTTGATTGTACGTATCGGAAACGCAAAAAGGGCGCCCGAGAATCTCAGGCACCCTTTTCAATCCTTGAATCGACAATTGGATCAGCGTCGTCAATTACTTACGGCGACGAGACCCAACCAAACCAACAACGCTCAAACCGACCAACACGAAACCGGCTGGTTCCGGAACCAAATAGTTAATCGTGCCGGAAACTTGATTACCAACAAGCACGCCGTTCTGAACGGTTGAAACGGTACCCGCGTAACTGACTGCGGCGGTCGAAGTAACTGGCAACACGAGTTGCGCAATGTCATAGTCCGTGCCAACTGGCGCAGCTACAGCCCAAATGCCTTGGAGCAACGTACTGCTTTCATGAGACAGGCCCGGCAAAACTGTGACGGAGCCGGAGTTCACGAGGAACTGGGAATCCTGCTTCGTGTTCCCGCCAGCGCCGGTAATAGCGCTGTTGTTGTCGCCGTAGATCGTCGAAATGCTGGACGGATTGAGCTGATGCATTGGGCCATGGAAACCCTTCGAATTCGTCCCGCTGGGAGAGCCGTCGCCGGCAAAGTCGAAGCCTTGCATCGGCTGATTGCTGTGCAAGTGAACCGTTATCGTATTAAAGCCGGCCAAACCCGGAGTCGGAGCGCCGGTATAGGAAACGGTAATCGTTGCGGCGTGGACCGAGACGGCCACCAAAGAAGCTGCGAGCGCAGCAAAAGTCTTGAAAACCATTGCGGGTATCCCTGTCGTTGAAGTGTCTTTAAGGTCTTGCTTAAAAATGAAAACCCATCGAACACCCGCCCCGAACTAATCACCAGCCGGCGGGCATTTAGGTGAAAACTGCTAGCGATTACAGCATTAGCAATTTGCTCCGAATGGACCTTCTACACTTCTTAGCGCACGAGAGAGGATACCCTGAATTAGGGGTATTAGAGATACATTACCCTTGCTTTGCAGCATTGAGAAGCCCACCGAGGAAAAAGTTTTCCCCCCACTGGGGCGGCCAATTAGGCTTCCAGATCGCGAACTCGCGGGGCCGAATTGCAGGACGTGGCCAATACAATTCAACGCGTTCGGGAATTGAATTCCGGCCTGACGTAACTTGCACTTCCCGCGCTATTTGTGGCGGTCGGAGGCAGGCGCCAGCTAACGCAAGCGCCGCCTGGTCGCACCCCAAGCCAATGCGGCCATGGCCAGCAACAATGTTGCAGGTTCTGGCACTACGGTAAGCGAGGGCTGTTGGGACACGTCCCCCACGCCACGCCCCCACCAATCAGCCATCAGTGAGAAATCGGCGTAGTTAACGACGCCGTCGCCATTGAGGTCCCCGGCCGCCTGGCCGGCGATCGTTCTCTGACCCCAGTGATTGAGCACGATCGAAAGATCGTAGTTGTCGACTTTGAGATCATGATTGATATCGGCGGGGCCGAACTCGTTCCAATTTTGCGTCACCAAATCCAGATCGGCTTGGTTCACGACTCCGTCGTGGTTGATGTCGGCGGCGCCACACGCTTGAACCGCGCAATTTGAATTCCAATGAGCCTCGAGTAGTGCCTCATCACTGCTATCTACCAAACCATCCCCATTCAGGTCGCCCGTGGCCAAAGTGGCGGGATGCGAGGAAGTCCAAGTGCCAAATAGCCAATTCGCATTAAGCACATTTAAGTCGGCCTGATTAACGTAGCCATCGCCATTCGCATCGCCGGCCGTCTTCGGCGTCACAAACGTCTGCCAATGAGTCCCGATTTGTCGCATATCGAATCGGTCAACGGATTGATCCTTATTAAAATCCGCGGGGGCGAGTTCGGACGTGCCATACGTCGTCAGAAGAATCTGAAAGTCCGAATAGTTCACGTTACCGTCGCGATTTAAGTCGTAAACGCTGCTGGCCGCGGTTGGCGTGGAAGTGAAATGAGTCACAAGGCCCATGAAATCCGACATCGTAACTTTGTAATCGCCATCGAGATCACCGCGTAAGTCGGTGACAACATTTACATGCTCGGGCGTTGCCGCGACGACTTGCGAAATGTACGCCGAAACATTGGTGTCCGTATTTCCATCTTGATTGATTTGCCAATGAAGCCCCGCGAGCGCCAGCCCACTCGGAGTATCCACAAAAGTCGGTCCCGAAGAATCGCCCGGTACCAACCCAGCTTCACTCGCCCCGCCGCTCGGGTCTTTTGTGTACGTGAGACCGACGCCGACACTGCCGAAAACGTCTGAATAAGTATTAGAAAACGTATTGATCGTGTTCGTACCTAAGAACGAGCGCACATAGTCGATGTTTCCCGCGCCGGAATAGCCATAAACGTAGATCGACGGATTAAGATAGGACACATAATTCGTCGCTGTTGGCCGTTGAATAAGAGGATATCGGTTTACCCAAGCGGGCGGCGCATCAACCATGCGGCCAAGCCATAAATCCGTGCCAGCGATTTTTACGCCGAATGTGGGATCGATGTGCTCCTGCACGTAGTTTCCGGCCGAAGTATCCATCGTGTCGCCGCGGTAGAAATCAACGGCGATATCTGCTTTTGGCGGCCCTATGTGATATGAACTCAGGAAGTAGTGATCGGATATCATGGTCGCCCAACCGCCCTGCATGACGCCGATACCCGACCAATTCAAGCCTTCACCAATAAAATCGCGATCCGCGCCGGTGTAGAATCGCGCGTCTTGTTGCGCCGACTGCGCGTTCCAACTCAGTGCGTCAGCACTTCGGACGACACCAAATAGTAAGAGCGCAGAGCATACGTGCAGAGTACGTCGATGTTTGTGAATCAAGACTGTTGCCCTTGTTGGTCGTCAACGGTGTGGTACGCATCAATGCGTTTGAGGGCGCGCGATTACTTATCTAAGGTGCGAGCCTAGGTTGCATATTCATCGCGTCGGACACTAGAGATATTTCACCACTAGCAAAAGATCGACTCGCGAGCGAAGTCGTCACGAAAAAGAGGATCCTTGCAAGATCCGTTGCTTATGCTAGAGCTAGAGGACGAAAAACCCAAATAGCGCTGATTACAGACACGCGACATTGTGTCCAATCAGATCTGGCCCTGATGTGATCAGCGCGACTACTTGCCACTCGGCATTATCTCGACTCCTCGATACTAGTCAAGGAAATTCTGGGCGTTGCGGAAAAGCGCGGAGGTTGCTTCCTCTAATTTGTAGCAGCGCACCCGGACAGCTCATGCGATAAAACGTTGCCGAAAACCGCCGCTGTGCCAAACTGACCGATCCGGTGGCGTACCGCGCATTACCACGTACGGTTCGTTACTTAGACTCGCCCAAAGCAAAGCAACTCGGAATGAGGTGCGAACATGTGACTGTCTCGCGAAAGGGAGTCGAGCAAGTCCAACCAATGCAACGCACAACAGCGGCAAAGTACACGGTTCGGGAACTGCCATGGCGCGCCCCGTGTCATCACTTGCGAAACTAGTATAGATATTATTGATGATCCCGCGCGATTTGTAGGTGCGCGCGGGCGAACCGGAGTTGTTCCAGTTAAAACACGCCGCCTGCAGATAGTGCGACTGGAATCGTGGGTCCGCTGCCCGCAGTCCCCGTTGTCGGAGCGTAACCGGCGAACTGGAGATCACTAAATGAGTAATCGGCTACCCGGTTGAACACCAACAAATTACTGCATAACGGCGATGTGGGCCGCGACACTGGCGAGGGCTGAATCGCCGAAATCGGGAAAAGCGGTTTCCAAGTTAGGTTCAGAAGGCACCGACACGCTTTGAAGACGGGTCGTCAAGTTGCCGAATACGCCAAACGAGGTACTAATAATCTGCGGCCGCGACCGTTGTAGGTTCCTTCGCCCAGCTTTATTCCCCACTCAGCATGATTTCGCAGAAGGGCCGGTCAAGCAGATTATGGGAGTTGACTTAGTTCCCTGTTTTCGGCACGCTTCAGCCTAAAAAGATGCCAGCGTTGCTCGATAGACATAGGTGACCACGCTACTTAGGCCGTCACTTTCAAAATGCGTCGCGTAAAAAGTAAAAGGCCCCTGAGAGGACTCAGGGGCCTTTGTGCATTTCAAATGATCGCTTAGCTTTAGCGACGGCGACGGACGAAGCCCAAGCAACCAGCGAGTGTCATACCCAACAAGCTCAATGTTGCCGGCTCGGGAATGGGCAGGACCATGACGGTCGTGTCCGATGCGACGCTCGTGAATGTCGGACCAGCGGTGCTGAAAGTCGTGAACACAGCGCTCGTAATGAGGTTCGTGACATTCGCTTGAGTGATCGTGCCGGTGTAGGCACCTTCACCGAGGAACATCCAGCTCTTACCTTGGTAACCGGTAGCATACTGTCCGGTCGGGACGAGCGGAGGATATGGGCCGCCCCAAGTTCCCGACGTTGGCGTGCCGGCAACCGAAGCGCCAGTTTGAGTCGCGGCGAATTGGTTGAAGCTGAACGCGCTCTGGCCGAAGCCCGTGATCAAGCTGATATCACCGGTTGTTCCCGGCAATGGCTGTGCACCCGTCATCGCGGCGGCATTGGTAGCCGAGCGAAGCAACGTAAAGCCAGCAGCCTGAATGTCGCCGTTGTCATCTTGAATGCCGTTAACTTGCGGCGCACGGTTGTTGCTACCTGTAACAGCCGAGCCCATCACAACGTTGTAGCTCGAAATGCCGAAATCGGCATTAGTGTCGGCGACATATAGCTGGAACGTACCGGCACCAGAACGTGTGCTAGTGGCACCAGCGCCAGCGACTGCGGTTGGGTTCAACAAAACACCGAGGATCGTAGAAGCATTGGCGCTGCTGACCATAAGAACAGCAGCAAAACCAGCTAAGAGAACTTTCCGAATCATGTAAGATGTCCTTGTCATTGAAGTGTCTTAAATTCTTGCCTAATGTAATTCAATCGAACGCCCGCCCCGTATCTATCTTGCTTAGTCACCTGCCAGCGGGCGAATAGGTGAAAATGGACTGCTCATTCCCGCATTAGCAATTTGCTCCTGAAGAATCGAACCACTTCTTTGTATCAGTCAGAGGAACGGCAGTCAAGCAATCCTGCCGTTCCCCTTGTTTATTACGAGTTTAACGCTTCCGACCAGTTAGGCCTAATCCACCCAGGATGGCCAAGCCCAACAAAGCGATGGAAGCCGGTTCCGGCACCGCTGCACTGCCGAGGCTCGACCCTGCACCCGGGCTGGTTGGACCAACCGTGTACGACGAACTGAACTGGGTCAGCAGAATTTGGAAGTCGTTGAAATCGACCGTGCCATTGCCGTCGAAATCACCCTGCTGCCACGTTTTTCCTGTTCCGCTGTAATTCAACAGCAAAGCAGACTGAAAGTCGTTAAAGTCGACATGGCCATTTAGGTCAGCATCACCGCCGCGGGCATTGCGAGTAAACGATCCGGTGAATGTGTCAAAGTTCGCCGTGTTGGCACCGCTCAGCTGAGCGATGCGGCCATTGCCGGTGTAAGAACCCGAGATCGTAATTTTGTCAGAAGTATTCGGATTCGCCAGAGTGACCACTGGACGCTTTGCGGTAATGGTCAACAAGTTTTTGGCGCCTGCGGTGGTAATGGCACCACTACCAAGCGCGGCGAAAATCTGATTCGCTGTGCCCGCGACAACGGTCGCGTTATGTCCGCCGAGAGACGCCGTGTTGGTTACCGTGCACCCGGTGCAGTTTGCTTCGATACCTTCTGGCTTGGCAGGCGTGCCGTAGGTCGTTTCCCAGTTAAAGATTTGGTTCCCGGGATTATTCGTATCGAACACGGTAGGGCTAGCGTTTGCAACGCTCACCAATCCCCCTTGACCAGCCACAGCACCGGTCGACGTCGAGCCAAACCCGAGCTCTAGGCCCATGGGGGTACCAGACGGGGCGAGGGTCAGGTCTGGCGTAACCTGTGCGGTCCAGACCCAGTTGCCACTCGCATCAAGATTTCCACTCGCGGCCGAGCCTCCGCTCACCAACGCCAACGTTGGCGCTGCAAACGCAGGCGAAGCCAGGACACACAATAAACTCGCAGTTACTAAACTCTTCCAGGACATTAGTGTTTCTCCACCCTCTTAGATAAAGAATCAGATCAGAGTTGCTGAGCTAAGCCTCGCTAGTAGAGAGGTCAGAGGTCAGAGGTCGGGGGTCAGTTTGATCCGACACGCGACTACTGCTCACTGACTTGGCTCACCCAGCGAATCGAAACTCTCCCGCGCAGGGGCGCGAAAAAAAAACTAGAACACAAAAACTAACTTACGAACCTCACGAACGCGATAGCGGGCGATCCAGTTTGCCTCTAACCACTACTCCGTTTTCCTGCCCCGCAGCCCGTCGAGAGTTTCGAAAAACCTCTAACCGCCAGCGCAACTGTTCGACGATTAAGCGACAAGCTCGGGTCGGCGAACCGTGTGGCGAGAATAAAATCTCGACCACCATCGGGCATTATGTTCGCGGTTTTCAGGACTGTCAAGCAGTTTCTCCGGCTATTGTTTGTTTTTTCTCCAGAATTTAATAGGTGGTCGAAAATACCAAAAAACACAGCAAAAACCGCAGTTTCCGAGAATCTTTCCAACGAACTTTTCAGCTCCGCTTCGCGCAAAAAACTCTCACTTTTGGCGACTTCAAAATAGACGCCGAGCCTAGCGAGTGTGACGGTTCGAATACACGCTCATAGCCGTCGCCGGGCAAAGCTGGCGGGGCCGCCTTCCACAGTAAACAACCACCGCGCCGATTGCAAATAACACCGCACTAACAGGCTCTGGGACCGTGCTGGTGGACAAGCTTCCACTGCCCGAGCCCGAACCGCTGTGGGTGCCGAAATTCGCACGCCACAGATTGTAATCCGCCTGGTCGACCGTTCCGTTGCCGCTGCCATCCGCGCCGCTTCCCGGCGTTACATTTTGATTGAGCGTATTGCGCCACAGTACATAGTCGGCGGTATCGACAACGCCATTGTGATTGTAGTCGGCCGTAAGCCCTGCAAAATTCGTACGCACAATCGTGGAGACCGTTGCTGCCGTGACACTGCCGAAAGTCGTCGAAGTGCCAAGCGCACTGAACACATTCCCATTATTGCCGACGACGAACCCTGGCGTTGCTCCGGCAGAGAAGCTACCGAAGGCGAGTACGGCGCTCGTGTTCCACGCGGCGTCGCCGAAAATATCGCCCGTTGCCCAAGGAATGCCAAACGTCTGCGCAAGAGTGCTGATCGTCGGGCCTTCGGAATTGGAGCCTGCCGGCTTGCCGGGATAGTTCGGTGAACCGTTCGCCAATTGACCGACACCGTAAAAAACTCCTTGCTCGTGTCCAGGCGTATCAATCGGCGTTTGCCCGAAATCGAGCTCGTAATAACCGGGCGCGGGGTCGTTTGGGGGAACGAAGAAGAAAACGTCGCCCTGATAGAAGCCTGCCGGATCTGTGTTGTTCACGAACCCGTAGGGTGCCGCATCGAACACATTACTAATGCCGGTGACATGAGTCTGCAATCCAGAGATACCGAAATTGCTGCTTTTTGCAGCCAGCGACCAACTCCCACCGGAGTTGATGTCTGAAGGCGTGTTGTAAAACACGTTCAAGCTCAAACTGATCGTCTGCGCAAATGCCGCCGCCGGCTGCAAGATCATGCACGCGCATGCGAACGATAAACTACCACTAGCAATGATAAATGGACGGGCACGTAACATGCCGATTCTCCGTGGCTGGATGCCATTAGGGAGGGTTTCGAAGCCCTCGGAGGACGTTCCAACGAGCATCCAACTTTACAGGATGGGTCGCGGCATCTCGCCGCACCTCGTTTTCGCGTAGTTTGATTCTGTTCCGGTACTCGCGGCCCAGTTCCGCTGTTCGGAGATTGGCGACGAGTTGTGGAACGACGTTGCCAAAACACGGCAATCGAGCGGATTTACACCGCTGCGCCGGCGCCGGCAATGTCGCCACAGTACTTCCAGTGTAACAAGGTCCGGCAAAGCTGCAAGGAAATTCGGTGCTGCCGGAAGGGCCATTCGGCCCGAAAATACCGATTTTTCAGGCTCATTTTGAAGAGCGACGGGGGCGAGGAACGCGAAGGCCGTGGCTTTTAAGTCCACCGCCGCCGGTTCGTTGCCGCTTCTCCAGCCAGGGATCACGGCTCGGCGAGCCCACTAAAAATCACCACCTCAGGCCGCGCAGCGTCGGAACCGCGCGATAGCGCAGCTAATGTTTCGCCGACTGCTACAACACGAACTTCGCCGCAAAAAATATTTCTTTCATCGATCGGATTTTTGAAAATCGCTTTGCAACGCGGCTCGCGTTTTTGATAAGTAAGAGGGTGTCCTGAGTGTGCTCTCTTCAACCGCCAATTGCAAAGGAGAACTGCTAAAGCTCGCTTACGGTTGATTCGTGTCCTCTATTTTATTTTCGGAGGGCGCGGACGACTGCCGACTCAAACGTGGCCTCTCGTGAATCGGATTTGCGAACCATGCGTCTGCGTATTTGATCCACCGCAGTATGTCGTCGCTCGATTGCAGTTGGCGTCTCAAGCACGCCGCCGCACACGAGCCGCACCGCGGTACGAGAATCAGTCGCCGCCGCCCAACAGGGCACAACGCAAGGGTTCACAGAAACGCTCGTGGCATGTCGGCCGTTTACCGCGCAGGACGATTCCATTAACCCCAGGGTGAGATTCGTGGTTGACGATATTTAGCCCGTCCTGCCGATGTGGTGGGGCGGGCTTTTTTTACGCGCTTGCTGCGTGTCGCGGTTAAACACGATGCACACTTCATTGACCGGGGCTCAGCCATCCCGCCGCGATTGACGAAGCGAGCAAAGCCATCATGATGAAGTGATATGGCCGAGCTCAAGACGATCGTGTTCACGGATATCGTCCGCTCTGTGGACCTCAAGAACGAGATGCCCGGCCAAAGCGACACGGAACGCGATGTCGCCTTCATCCAGCTGATCCTGACCCCGCACCGGCAGCGGATTGAGCGGGAATTGGCGGCCCTGGGCGGTCGCGTGGTTTCGACCGCCGGGGACGGCCATTTTCTCGTGTTTTCAGACACGGTTTCCGCCGCCCGGTGGGCTATTGGGATCCAGCGCTCGCATCGCGATGACCCGATCCGCACGCCCGCCGGTCGTCCGGTCGCCGTGCGAATCAGCATGCATTTGGGCATCCCACAGATCGATCCAAATGAGCCCAACAACTTCATCGGCAAGCCCGTCGATTACGCGGCCCGGTTGAGCGACTACGCCACCGGCGATCAAATCCTCGTCTCGCGCAGCGTGGTCGCCGTTCTCGAAGACGCCGGCATGGACGATGTGCGGTTCCACAACCACGGCCGGCACGAGCTCAAGGGCATCGGCCGCGTCGAAGTGTACGAACTCGTTTACGACGGCAAGGGCCCGCACTCGCCGCGAACGCGCCCGCGCGATTCTTATCCGCGCCAATGGACGGTGCTGCCTGCCACGATGGGACTGACGGATTTTCGCGACCCGCCCGAGCACGGCCGTTCCAAGCAGTCCTCATCACACTCCCGTCAGGGAACCGATGTCGTCCCCGCGCGGCTCGGCAATTATGAGCTCGAGCAGCGCCTCGGCAGTGGCGGCATGGGCGATGTGTTCCGCGGTCGGCACACGCAATTCAATCGCGTGCGGGCCGTCAAAGTGATCAAACAACAATTCGTCGACTCCGGCCACGATGATATCATTCGCCGCTTTTACCAGGAGATCAAAGCCGTCGGTGCGCTCGAGCATCCGAACATCGTCGTGGCGATCGATTCGTCGGCCCCGACCGATGACGTGCACTACCTGGTCATGGAGTACATCGAAGGCGTGGCCGCCGATGAACTCGTTTCCGACTCCGGGCCATTGCCCATCACCGACGCCTGCGAAATCGCGAGGCAAGCAGCCCGCGGACTGGCGTACATCCATGAACACGGCATGGTGCACCGCGACATCAAGCCCTCCAACCTGATGCTCACTTTGGCGCGCAGCGATAGCGCGGCCGGCCTTTCTCATGCCGGCCACAAAGCGGATGGAAAGGTGGCCGTCGTCAAGATTTTGGATTTGGGACTCGCCCTTTTGGTTGGCGACGACCAGCAGCGGCTCACGGTGTTCGACAACCGTGCGATGGGCACGGCGATGTACATGTCGCCCGAGCAGTGGAAGTCTTCGAGCGTCGATATTCGAGCCGATATCTACAGCCTGGGATGCACGCTCTACCACCTTCTCGCCGGCAAGCCGCCGTTTCTAGATTCGGACTTGAAGCCCGAAAAAGCCCACGAACGGGAGCAGTTGCCCCCGATCGGCAAAGAACCGCCGGTGCCTCGCGCGCTGTGGGAAATCATGCGGAAAATGACGGCGAAAAACCCGGCGGACCGGATCACGGATCCCGCCGAAGTGGTCGCCGCCCTCGCGCCGTTTGCCCAAGGCAATCACTTGGCGGAAACCGTTGAGCGGGCAATCGTCGCGCCGCAGGATGCCCCCACGCGCGGCGTGGCCCGAGACGACACGCGACTGGCGAAAAGCGCCGAATCGGATACGCTCAACCGCAGCAAAAGTAGTTGGCGCCTTTCGGACCTGTCGGGCGTGTCGAAGAAAGGATTGAATCGAGCCGCTACCGTGCTCCTGGCGATCTTGAGTGTTGCGGCTATCGGCTGGCTTGCCATGCAGGCTACGGGCCGGCGCGAATCCGCCGCTCAAGCGCTCGACGCTCGTGAGCGCACGCTGCAATTGGGCGCGAAGTTCGCAGCCACCGAGGTTCTCAAGGAAATCGATCGTCGCTTCGACATCCTTTCTGAAGTTGCCACAGATGAGGATCTTCGGCGGCGACTATCCGACATCGACAACCACCCTACTGATACTGCACTCTGGAAACCTCTCGAGGATTGGCTCGGCGCGCGTAAAAGCGACAACGACGATAAAGCCTCCTCGGATAGTTGGTTTATCGACGACCTTCGCGGAGTTCAGGTGGCGCGCAGCCCGCGCAGCGAAACGAGCCACGGCGAAAATTACGCCCATCGCGATTATTTCCACGGCCAGGGCCTCGATCTGCCGTCGGATACAAAAGACCAACCGCCGCTGCGGTCGCCCCATCTTTCAACGGTCTATAGCAGCACGTCGACCGGGCATTTGAAAGTTGCATTTTCAGTACCGGTTACCCGCAAGGGAAAACCTAAAGACGTACTTGGCGTGCTGGCCATGGCCGTGGACCTCGGCGAGTTCGACGTGCTCAAAAAAGACTTGCCGCCCGGTCAGGAGATCGTGCTGATCGATCTTCGCCAAGCGCGCATCAACAAAGAAACTCGTCGCGGCCTGATCCTGCATCGGCAAAAGGAAACTTCCTACCGGGAAGGCCAGCCCGCGCCGTGGGTGAGCGACGACGTCCTCACCCAAATCGACAAACTCTTGACCAACGCAGATGCCGAAGGTTTGGAAAACGGCGCGATTCTAAAAGGCTATCGAGATCCTGTCCTAACGGATGGCCAACTCTTTTGGGGCGCTGTGCAGCCGGTGATTGGCGTTCGCGAAGACGAGCCCGTGCGAAACATTCACTGGGTGGTGCTCGTCCAGGAGCCGCTGAAACGCTAACCCTACGCTTCGCGCTGCATCAACTTTGCAGCTGGCAGCCCCCGGCTCTGCCGGGGGTTTGGCGACGTTCAGCCCCTCGCGCCTGGGAACCCCCGGCAGAGCCGGAGGCTGCCAACCAAACACTCAATTCCCCAACTGCCGGTTCAGCTCGTCCAAATCTCGCCGAAGCTCGGCGGCAGTCGTTTCGAAATCACTTCGTACCGACGCCAGATCTTGCTTCAACGCACTCAACTGTTCGCGTAGGGCCGCGATCTCCGCGCTTGCTCGGTTCCCTTCAGCCGACGATTCCGCCACGGCAGCCGGTCGACTCGTAACCGGCGCCGCCGTCACAGGCCGTTCGGCGACCGGCGGGCGTTCCGCAATCGTTGCCTCGGCGTGTATTAAACCTGCCTCCCGGCGGACCTTTTCCATCTCGCGATCAAGGTACAGCCCATGCGTCACCACGGCTCCGCGGCCGGGCGGCGACAAGTATAAAACCAGGCCTTTCGCGGCCAATGAATCCAGCGTTGGCTGGAGCTCACCAAGGTCTTTAATCGGCTCCATGCGGGCCGCGCGGCCGCGAAGCTCTCCCACCGTTTGCGTGCCACGCAGCAGCAACTCGGCCATGACTGCCAGCTCTACTTTTTCTACACCGAACCATTCGTACGCCAGGTGCCGGTACCGATCGACGCGACTTCCTCCCTGTACTTGCGCAAGTGCCCCGCTCTTGCGAAGTGCCTCGCAAGCCTCTTCGACTTGCGCTTCTTCGAGCACCATCAACGGCGCGCGGTTGTTCTTCTGATTGCAACCCGTCCGCAGCGCATTGATCGAAAGCGGATACGCCTCGGGAGTGGTCTTTGCCTTTTCAACGAGCACGCCCAGCACGCGGCGCTCGATCGATTCCATGGGCCGCCACCGACGCGTGGCGGATTCGGCAGTAGATTGCGGATCGCTGGACATTCGTGGGTCTTACACAAAGAGAATGGGCTCAAAGTTTGGCCCATCGTAGCCCACCCCCGGCAAGCTCGGCAACCGCCGCTTGCACAGTCCCTGCTCACTGTGACTGCGGAATCGGAATACTCGATGGTTTCGTGCCGTCGTCTACGGTCCAGATAAGCCAGCGTGATCGGCCTTCTTTCGCTAGCCGCGTGTGCTGCATCGTAACTGCGACGCGCACCGGCTGAGCATTTGGCTTCGCCGGCGTGACATTGAACAGCTCGCGCACGTAAACTCGCTCGAAGGATTGTGCGTCATAGCCTCCGACTTCATCGAGTCGCACCTGGGCATCTGCGCCGGCAGTCGAGAGCTGCTTTACAATTTCCTGATCGCGAAATGTATCGTAAGGGTCCGGCGGTTTCGGGGCGTTCTTATCCATCGGATCCGGCGCGGCCGGCCCGCGCAGCGAATCGGTGGTGAGCTTAAAAGCGTGTTCGGTATCACCCGACACCACGAATTGCAGCCACTGGGTCGCAAACTCCGTGGCTTGCCCTGTCCTAAGATGCTCCAGCAAAAACGCGCGGGTCACCGGGGCGATCACCATCGCAATACTAAGAATCAGCCCCGTCACAGCTGCCGGACGACCAGCCAGCGCCCCGTCGCTCGAATCGATCCGCAAAAGCGCATACAGCGAAAACGCGATCCCGGCGATGGGAATGACAAACAACAGCGGCGCGCCAAAACACAGCGGCGAACATAACCCTAAGATGAGACCGAGAATCGCCGGCACGCTGAGCGTACGGTAGCCGCTGGCCTGCTCCGGATCGTCGACGTGAAACGCAGAGGAAGGACCGCTGATTGAAGTGCCTGTAGCCATATCGTGACTATTGTAAGACGTTCCCAGCCTCGTGCGGGAGGCCCACCCAACGAGCTACCCGCGTTTGGGTAGAAAGTCCGGGGATTTGTCGAATTTTTCGCGGTGCTGCGTATAAAGATTCACGAAGCCTTGCGCGGTGATTTTGTCCGTCGAACCGGAGCCGTAGGCTGTCGGGTCCGACATCGCCGCCACGAACCGCAACCATGCCGCATCCGGCGAGGTCAGCATGAAAGCCGAGTCGGCGTCGCTGTAAACCAGCTTACCGCCAAACGCGTCCTTAGGCATGGGCGATGTGTGGAGCGTCGCCAGCGTGAAGGCCGCCAACACCCAAGCAGCCAGGAACCCTACAATCGGGCCACCCACCGGATCGATGGGGTGCTTGAACCGCATCCGCGTTTTGGAAAGTTGCGCGGTCAACACTCGGCAAACCAGCATCGTGACGGAAAACAACGCCCAGATGATTGCGAAATCGAGCCAATACGTGTGCTGGCCAGCGGTGATGTCTTCATCCAACCACACGACAATCGGCGAATAGAACCCGAAGGCCACCAGGCCGCTGATGAGAATATTCACCAGCGCGATCGTGTTGCTCCACAGCCCTTCGCGGACCATCATCGCCATTCCAGCGAAGACAACAATGCCGTAGATTGCGTAGTAGTACATTCTCGATGCTCCGCTTACTCTTTCAACACGCGTTGTAATTCGGCCAGCGAGGTCACGCCCTTCGCAACGAGCAACAAGCCCTCTTCCTGAAATGGCCGCATACCTGCCAAACGAGCCGCTTTGGTGACGAGTTCCAACTTCGGCGCCTTCACCAGCACTTCGCGCGTTTTGTCGTCGACTTCAAGCAACTCGAAAATACCGGTGCGGCCTTTGAAGCCAACGCCGCCGCACTCCTTGCATGGCTTGTCGACTTCCTCCGCCTTTGGAACTCGGTACAGCGCTTCCACCTTGCCCTGCGGAATGCCTAACTTTTTCAAGAGGTCCGGCGTCGGTGCGTAGGCAACCTTGCAGGTGTCGCATAGCTTGCGAATCAGCCGCGTGCAAAGCACGGCAGTTACCGCCGACGCAAACTCTTTCTGAGGTACTTTTTGCTGCAACATCCGCAGCAAGGCCTCGGGAGCCGTTTTCGCGTGGACTGTCGTAATCACCAAACGGTCCTCATCACGAGCCTCGCCGATGAGAATCTTCGCCGCTTCCTGATCGCTGAAATCACGCAAAATATACGCGTTCGGGTACGTTCGAATTAGCTGCGGCAGGATCGTCGCTGGAGTTTCGCCCTTGGCAGCGTCGTACGTGGTGACGTCGATATTCTCAAGCTCACGCTCGCGATGGTGAACCTCTTCGATCGCCGCAAAGTCACGCAGTAAGCGATCGGTTTCCATCAGCGAGACGTCCGTCAACGTCGTCAGGCCCCCTTCCGGCACCGCGGCAAAGATCACCAATCCCTTGTCCTGCGTCATGCACGCGCCCCACTGCTCGGCCGTTTTCGGCCTCATGCCGAGGTCTTCGTATTTGCTGAACGAACGCTGCGGACCGCCCATCAGTTGCAACACGACGCGTTCACCGGTGGGCACGCCCTGGCTGGCAATCGGGCAAACGAAGGAGTGGTTCTTGTACTTGGCGGCAAACTTGCTGTCTTGCTTTTTGCGACGCTCGGTGGCGCTCACATTCGCAAGCGTCTTCATCACGGCGAGCATCACGTCGCCCGATTCGCGGTCGCGGGCGTCGCCGTTGTGCCAAACGCCATCGATGTGCTGACGCACCACGACCGATTGTTGCGTGTAGTCGAGAATGCACTTCTCGCTGCGGTGATCGACCATCTCGGCGATCAGGTCTTTCACCAACAAATACCCAGGCGACTGCCGGGCGGTGATCAAATTCGCTTGATTGTCGCGATCCAACGGCGCCGCGATGGCCATCAAATCGACCGGCGCGCCCTTTTCATATTCCGCCTTACGCTCATGCTCGATTTTGATGCCGACTTTGCCGGCCAAATGCGCGAACTCGTAACGGAACCAGTCGGACGTGTAAATGCGCTGATGTTGTGGCACCGACTTGTTACGAAGCACAACGTACGGAATGTAAGTCCCGATATAAGTCGCGAACAAAAGCCCGAGCGCCAACCAAAAATTCGTCGACCACAAAAGCGGAAATACGACCAGTAAAAGAACGGCCAGAATCGGAAAAAACAGAATCGGATTCCACTTCCCATACCCCATCGTGGTGTTCTGGGAGTCGCGGTTCACGAAATCGGCTGTGAGCACCCAGATCAAAAACAGAATGAAGATTCCAAGAAGCTTTGGCCACGACATCGCCGGGTGCTTAAGCCGCGGAATCGAGTGCGCGTCGTTGTACTTGTCGAGCTTGATCACAGGCGCCGGCGGCGGGACCGGTGCGGCCGTAGCATCGGGAGCAGGCGCGCCGCCGCCAGGTTGGGCGGCCGGTTGCGCGGCGCCAGGCGGAACCGCCGCTGCGGGAGGTGGGCCGGGTGCAGGCGCAGGCACATTGCCGGTCGCGGCAGCCGCTGGCACTCCACCCGGGCCTGGAACCGGGGGCGCTTGGGCGCCCGCTTGCATGCTCAACAGCGCCGGCCGCGCTAACCATAGGCACGGCAGAAGAAACAAAATTGCCAATCTCTGCCGCATCAGATAATCCCGGGATCCTTAACCTCGATACCTTTGAGTGCCATCTTGAGCGCCTCTTTGTTCGGCGCCACTTCCATCGCGACTTCGCGATCGATCAGTTGGTCGTCGATCAATTGTTTGAGACTCATCGTGAAGTCTTGCATGCCATCAAGCTTGCCAATGCGAATGATATCCGGCAATTTCGAGTCGTTTTCTTCGAGAATCGCCTTCTGCACGTTGGTATTGAACACCATAACTTCGCAAGTAGGCACCCGGCCTACGCCCGGCTTAATGCTCTTCAGCAGTTTTTGCGCGACGATACCCTTCATGTTGAACGCTATCGCGCTTCGCAGTGCGGGATGCATATCCGACGGGAACAAGTCCAAGATACGGCCGATCGTAGTCGAAGCACTCGAAGCGTGGATCGTTCCAAACACCAAGTGGCCCGTTTCCGCGGCGTGAATGGCCGTCATGAACGTTTCTTTATCGCGCATTTCGCCCACGAGCATGATATCGGGGTCTTCGCGCACGGCGTGCTTCATGCCGATTTCGAAGTCGACCACGTCCAAACCAATTTCACGCTGATTGATGAGGCATTTGTCCTCAGTGAACACGAATTCGATCGGGTCTTCGAGCGTCAGAATGTGTTTGCGATACGTGTGATTGATCAAATTCAACATCGACGCGATCGTCGTGCTTTTACCGGATCCCGTGACACCCGCGAGCAGCACCATCCCTTGATCAAAGTGGCATAGCTTTTCGATGATTGGCGGCAGGAACAATCCTTTGAAGTCCGGCACCACGCTGTTGACGCGCCGAGCCACCATGCCGACATGGCCGAGTTGCTGCAGCAGGTTTACGCGAAACCGCCACATCGTACCTTCGACGTCCAACGTGTGCGCGAAGTCGGCACCCCCGTCTTTCTCGAAAATCTTGCGATTCCGCTCATTCATCAGCGGGAACGTGATACGAACCATTTCCTCGTCGGTGATGGGCTCGCGATTCATCGGCCGCAACGTGCCGTTGATCCGGACCATGGGCGCCTTATCGACCTTGAGGTGCAAGTCGCTCGCCTTGAGCAATACGCACGCGCGAAACAGCTTATCGACTTCCAAATCCGCCTTGCGGTGGATGAAGCTGCTTTTTAACGCTTCCTCGGATACGTGTATTTTGGCCATGGGATGAAGGGCTATTAGCTGTTAGCGATCAGCTGTTAGCCAGAAAAGTTTTGGTTGCCTCTTAGTGTTCGCTCGAATGTGTTGAGCATCCGTCTAACTTCTGACACCTGCTCTAGGAGTGCTTGGTAAACGGCGTCTTCGACGTATTCTAGGTCTCGCGCGAGTAACAAATGATAGTCAGTCTCCGAAGCAGAGCCGGCCGCGATGCGGACGAATCGTGCAAACTCGATATCCCCCCACGAGCGCATCCTTCCGCCAGATTTGCGGCAATCGACGCGCTCGAGCGGCGTAATTGATTCGTAAGGCCAAATCTCTCCTCAGTTGGAAATCTCTGCGTGTGCTGATAGATCGCAAGCGTAAGTGCGTGAGCCTTTTGCCAAACTTTCAAATCCCGAAAGTCCTGCATCCGGCGTTTCCCTTGGCTAATAGCTAACAGCTATGGGCTAACAGCTCCTACCTAACTGGTATCCCCCGCTCGGCCATCACCCGCTTCGTCTCTTCAATTGTAAACTCGCCGAAGTGGAAAATGCTGGCCGCCAGGGCCGCATCTGCCTTTCCTATTGTAATTGCGTCGGCAAGATGTTCCGGCCGCCCCGCCCCGCCGCTGGCCACCACGGGAATGGTTACCGCTTCGCTCACGGCAGCCGTGATTTCCAGGTCATAACCGTCCTTCGTGCCGTCACAATCCATGCTCGTCAGCACGATTTCCCCAGCCCCCAGGCGCTCGACTTCCCGCGCCCAGGACACCGCTTCCAGCCCCGTCGGCACCCGCCCGCCGTTAATATGCACCTCAAACCGTTCGCTCCCGTCGTGTTGGATCCGCTTCGGGTCAATATTCACCACGATGCATTGGCTCCCGAACCGCCGGGCCGCCTCGTGCACAAATTGCGGGTCTTTCACCGCCGCTGAATTGATCGACACCTTGTCGCTACCGGCGAGCAAAAGCTGCCGAATGTCTTCGATCGTCCGAATCCCCCCGCCAACCGTCAGCGGCATGAAAATCTGTTCGGCGGTGCGGCGCACCACATCGAGCATGATATCCCGCCCCTCGTGGCTAGCGCAGATATCGAGGAACACAAGCTCGTCCGCACCCTCTTTCTCGTACCGCGCGGCCACTTCCACTGGGTCGCCCGCATCGCGCAAATTTACGAAGTTCGTCCCCTTCACCACGCGTCCGCGGTCGACATCAAGACAGGGAATCACACGCTTAGCGAGCATTGAACCACGGCGCGGAAGCACGCGCCCAACGAGCGGCGAAAATCGCCGAATGAACCGTTCGAACCAGCCATTTAAGTCTAAGTAGGCTGCCGGCAAGGGTCAACCGGCCGAGGGCTCCGCCGCCCCGCCTCACCGCTTCGGATCGATCATCCAACACGAATCGTGCGGTCGCATTCCGATGTGCGGGTAGTACGTGCTCGCCGCCGGGGCGGAAAGCAAAATTAGCCGCGTCTTAAGCCCCGCCGCTTCGTGCGTCCGTCGAATGAGTTCCCGCCCGATCCCCTGCCGCTGGAAAGAGCGATCGACCGCCAGATCCGAAAGGTACGTGCAATAGTGGAAATCGGTAATGGCGCGAGAGACACCGATCAATAACCCCGCGTCATCGCGTACCGCGACGACGATGTCCGCATTCGCCAGCATGCCGGCGATGGTCGCGACATCATCCACCGGCCGCCGCTCGGCCAACGTCGATCTTCGCAAGACATCGATGAACTCGTCCGGCGAAAGGTCCGGCTCAATCGAGTAATGACAGTTCAATATTTACACCCTTTTAGGTGCGTTCCCGCGGTATCGGTGCGTTAAGCGATGCCGCAACCCGCCGACACTCCGGCAACGATTCGATGAAAAGCTTGCCGTACGGCTTGCTGACAATCCGCGGATCCAGACATACCACCGTCCCATGATCGCTTCGCGTGCGAATCAGCCGGCCGAAGCCTTGCTTGAACTTGATAACCGCTTCGGGCAATTGATAATCGCGAAACGGATTCCCGCCTGCCTGGCGAATTGCATCAAGCCTCGCTTCAAGCAGCGGATGATCGGGCACCGCGAACGGCAACTTCGCAATGATCACGGTTTGCAGCGCGTCGCCCGGCACGTCGACGCCTTGCCAAAAGCTGTCCGTCCCAAACAACACGGCTCGCGGATTCTCTTTGAACTGATCGAGCAGCTGCGTCCGCGGCGTGCCATCGGCCTGGCTGAGCAAACGCAGATTCCGCGACGTCAGCCACCGCTGCAACCCGGCCGACACGCGCCGCAACATGTCGTAGCTGGTGAAGAGCACAAACGTCCGGCCATCCGTTAGCCCTGCATAGTGCTTAATCTCCTCGATGCATTCTTTTTCGTAACCGCCACGGTCGGCGGACGTCGGATCGGGCATATCGCGTAGCGTTACAAGCTCAGCCTGCTCTCGATAATCGAACGGACTCCCCACCTGAACCTCATCGCACTGCGTGATGCCAGCGCGCGACTTAAAAAAGTCGAAATTGCCTTGCTTGCCGACCGACAACGTCGCGCTCGTCATAATCACCGACGGCACCTTATCAAACAGCTGCTCTCGCATCGCGGGCCCAATATCCACTGGCGACGCCGCCAGCGTAAGCCGCGGACTGCCGCGCCGCCCCTCGTACGACTCCAGCCAATAAACGGTCCCCTTCTGCGCCTGGGTCCGCCACATTTCCAGCTCGCCGGCGAGCGCCATCAACCGATCGTGTGACGACAGAAAATCCTGCTGCTCCGATTCTTCGTTGAGCTTCTTCCCCGCCGCCTTCAATAGCTTGGCCAACACCTCGAGCTCGGGGCTTAAGTGATTGGCGACGATCCCCGCATCAAGCACCCGCGCCGGCCCAGGCAGCCCCCGGTCATCGATCCGCCGCGGCGGGCTCTGCCGGGGGTTCGCCACGCCTCTGTCGCTCGCCAGTCGCCCCTTCGATTTCCACTCCCACAGATCGCCAAAAAACTCGTCCGCCAGTTGCCGGCAACGATCGACCTGCTGCTCCTCTTTCCGCAAGCCGTGATGAACGAGCAACCCCTTATTGGTCCGATCGTTGTACAACTTGTTGAGCACATACTCGACCTGCCCACTCGTCACGTTGATCCCAAGGTGATCGCTCGCCACGCCCTCGACCGTATGGGCTTCATCCAAAATCACAACGTCATAATCCGGCAGAAGGCTGACCCCCGCGCGCCGCAGCGCGATATCGCTGAACAACAGCGCGTGATTAACGACAAGAATCTGCGCATGCTGCGCCCGCCGACGGTCCTTGTAATAAAAGCACTCCTTATGTGTCGGGCAGCGCCGCCCCATGCAATTGCCGCTATCGCTCGCGACCTCTTCCCACACCTGCCCCAGCGGCTTAAACGGCAGATCGCTCAGCGACCCATCGCCCGTCGCCTTCGCCCACTTGCGAATCCCGCGCAACTGCTCAATTTGCTCGTCGTCATTGAACAGACTTTGGCTGCGAGCGAGCGCCAAATCGAGCCGCCGCAGACTCAAATAGTTTCGCCGCCCTTTGACGAGCACCGCTGAAAACTCGCGGGGAATGACTGCGTTAAGGAGAGGCAAATCCTTCCCAATCAATTGCTCCTGCAAGCTGATCGTGTGCGTCGAGACAACAATTCGCGGCCCGGCATCAGCCGGCTTCTTCGGGGCTTTTAGAGCCGCGCCTGGCGGCGGCGACTCGGCTTCGCGCTCGGTGGCTGCCAGAATTGCCGGAACAAGATACGCGAAAGTCTTACCAACACCAGTGCCCGCCTCTGCCACGAGATGCCGCTTCGCGGCAATCGCCCGCGCTACGGCTTCCGCCATCTCGAGTTGCTGCGGCCGGGACTCATAATTCGCAAGCCGCGCCGCAATGCGGCCATCCGGGCCCAAGATATCGGCTGCGTTTAGCGAATCCATTCCGCCAACCTAACAGATGTACAGTCCGCCGTGTAGAAGAGCGGAAGGCTAACGCGGCTTTGCCGTAATCACACCCTCGTCCGGGCTGCTTGCCGTCGCGTACAGCCGTTTCGGAATGCGACCCGCCAGAAAGGCTTGCCGTCCTGCTTCAGTCGCATGCCGCATCGCGTCTGCCATACGCAGTGGATCTTTCGCGTGTGCGATGCCCGTATTGAGCAGCACACCGTCGACGCCGAGTTCCATTGCGATCGTGACATCACTCGCCGTGCCGACGCCGGCGTCGACGATCACTGGGTAATCTGGATCACCCTCTTTGAGATACTCCAAACAAATGCGAATGTTGTTCGGGTTAAGAACGCCCTGCCCAGAACCAATCGGGCTGCCGGCTGGCATGACGCTCGTCGCGCCCGCCTCCTTCAGCCGCTTGGCGACGATCGGGTCGTCTGTCGTGTAGCAAAGCACTTGAAAGCCATCGGCAACCAGCCGCTCCGTCGCTTGAAGTGTGCCCAAAGTGTCTGGCAAAAGCGTCCGCTTATCGGCTAGTACTTCGAGCTTCACCCAATCCGCGCCGGGATTTTCCAGGCCCAGCAAAAGCTCGCGCCCCAATCGTGCCACGCGCACCGCGTCATCTGCGTTGAAACAGCCCGCCGTATTCGGCAGAAGCGTGTACCGGTTCGCGTCGATGAAATCCAGCAAATTATTGCCAGCCGCATCGATCAATCGCTCCCGCCGAACCGCCACCGTGATGCACTCCGTGCCGCTCCGCTCCAGTGATTCCCCCATCACCTGATAATCGGCGTACTTCCCTGTGCCAACAATCAGCCGACTCGTGAACCGATGCGTGCCCAGTTGCAACACTTCTGTGGTGGTTTCCGCGAGTGACATATTTATTCCAACTTGATTAGTTTCAATTCAATTATCCACCACCAACGAGCGTCACGACTTCCAACCGATCCCCGTCACGCAGCGCAGTAGCCGCATGCTCCGCTCGCGGCACCACTTCTAAGTTGAGCTCCACCGCCACGTGCGGCTGCTTCACGCCCATCTCTTCCAAAAGATTCGCGACCGATGTGCCGTTCGCAATTTCCCGCGGTTTGCCGTTCACCTGAATCGTCATCAAGCCCCTCTCACTACTTCTGATCCGCAGGCTTCGGTTGATCGCGAACAAACGCGGTACGGAATTGCTGTACATCGAGCGGCTGAAACTCGCCGCGCTGCGGTTTGTTCGCAGCCTGCATGCTCGAGTTCCAAGGAATCGTGTAGGCCGCCACTTGGCCGGTGCCAGCTTCCGCCACGTACACAATGCTCTCGGCAAATTGATAACTATTCGCACCCCGCGGCATATTCACCGAGCCCGTCACCATCAGGTAACCCGAGTTGCGGCCCGCGCCACCAAAATCGGACGCAATGTTTCGCGTAAAGAACGAATTAAACTTGCCAGTCTTGGGGTTGATCACCGCCGCCCGCATGTCGCCGGTGAGAAAATCAAGGAAGTACAGCGCTTCGACGCCGGAGTCGACCGTGCCCGTCGCGATCGCAAACTTTTCGATGCCGTGCGTTGCCGACGCGTGCAACGGCATGCTCGGCCAGAAGCCTTCCAGGTTTAAACCGATCACCAGGCCCAGCACGAGCCCCAACCCAACGTACGCCGAGCGACTTGCAAAATGGCGATTCATGAACGCTCTCCCATACCGCGGAAGCCAGATTAAGGCGAAATCAAGCCACCTGCATCCTACCGGTTTGGAAAATCGTCGGCCAGTCAGTTCTCTTTCGCCGCGTCCGCGTCCGACTTCGACTCAGGGGGCGTAGCGCTTGTGTCATCGTTAGATTTTACCGCCGGTGGACTTGCTGCAGGCGGGTTAACTGGCTGCACGCCATGTACCGCGCCACGCTGTTGTTGCTGCGCTGCTTGCAGCCAGCGGAAAAACTCAAACATCGCCTGGAACGTGGGAGTCAGCAGGTGTCCCTGAATCGCATATTGATTGGCGTTCAAGACGCCTGCCACCTCCAACGCGCCGTTCACCACGAGGTAACCCGTTTCAAAGGACTCTGAATTGCGTCCGATCTTTGCCAGCACGTGCGCTCCCTGTTGGGCGTCCGCCACGTTGTCCACCACCGTCAGCTCCTCGCACACGATACTCTTCTTCACCGTGACGTCGCCGAACTTGTCGCGAAGCGCCGCACCCAAGGCCAGAAACAACAGCGGATAGACTATCCAACGTTCGCGCTCGGTCATGATGAATGGAGGGGTTAGAGACTAGGGGCTGGGGACTCGGAACTATGTACTGCGAACTTCGTACTTGAAACTGATTAATTGAAACTCAAACTCGCCGAAAAAGCTTCTTCATCGCTCGCGGTTTAGCTCAACCACCTCGGCAAGCACCACGACAAAGCCGCGAAGTACTCACGCATCTGCCTTATCATAAACGGCTTCCGCCGCACCCGACGAACTTACACGAAACGGCAACCAAACCAACGAAACCTCGTCGGCGGATATATCACCCTTCTGCGGTTTTAGTTCCATTGGTTCGAGCGTCAAACCCGCCGCGCTCAAACTCGTCTCCAATTGCTTCAGCTCATCATCATGCTGCTGCTGAAGTTGCTGCTGATCTTGCTGCGCGTGCTCCAAATCAAGTTTCGCGTTCGACGACTGTCCCGTCTCGGTCATCACGGTCCGAAGCGCCGGATCAAGCGACCGACGCCGCCCTGGCATGTTTTTTCCCATCGCCGCCATGACCGTGTCGAACACGACCCATAGCATGCTGCCGATCTTAGCGAAGAACTGCATCCGCCGAGCGCTGACCTTCGCCTGAGCCTTCGCCAGGCGATCGTTGGCATCCATCAGCTTTTTTGACCACGATTTCTCCAGCGCGTCGCGCTTCGTCGCCAATTGCTGCGCGAGCATCGGCGTCAGCCGTGCGCGAAAATCCGCTTCTGTTTCGCCTGGCTTTGAGACGGATTCCAACGCTGCGCATTGCGACAACTTCAAGGAACCCTCGCGATATAAATGATCCTTCAGTTGCTTGAGAAATATCGGGTAGCTCTTTTCTCGCGACAGCTCCGCCGGCAAATCGGCAAATTGAGCCTGGTTGTCTGGCGTATCCTCGGTCGCCGTCGCCGCTTCCGAAATCGCAGCCCCTTGCCAAATGTCGTCCGGCGGCGCGTCCTTGATTGTTTGCAGCAAATAGCAAGTCTGCCACACATCGATCCCGTCCGGCTTGCGCACAAAGTGCATCTTCCCCTTACCCAGCAACCCCGGCCGATACTCGAGCCGATACCCATCTGGCACCCGCTCCCCAATCGTCGCAAACTTCTCCTTAATCCCCGCCGAAACCACCGGCCGATCACTAGACGACCCCGCCACCGCACTCCCGCGAGCCGCTTGCGGTTTAGCTACACCGCCCGGCGCAGAACCCGCCTCAACATCCGCACCGCCACCCACCGCCCCATCGCTCTTCGCAAACGGATGTTTCGACCTCACCGGATCCATCAACGTCTTGATCTGCCCCTTCGTAAGCGGCCCGCACAAATACGACAACGCCCACCGCGATTCAAACACCACCGGCGCATCGTCATGCACGTTGTTCATCAAAAACACGCGGTTGCCGAGCGCCGCGAGCGCCGCTTCCATTTGATTGCGGTTGAAAGAAGACCCCGCTTGGGCCGACGCCCCTTCTAGCCCTTCCATCACCCGCGCCTTATCGCGCTCCGTTTGCAGCCGCCCCAAAAACCACGTGCCGGCGTTTGACAAGCCTTTGTAATCGAGGTCCACCGGATTCTGCGTCGCCAGTACGCAACCCAAGCCGAACGCGCGGGCCTGCTTGAGCAGCGTCAACATCGGCCGCTTCGCCGGCGGATTGCCCAGCGGCGGAAAGTAACCAAACACCTCGTCCATATAGAGCAGTGCCCGTAAACTGCTCGTCCCCGGCTGCGTGCGAATCCATGACAAGATTTCGTTGAGCAGGATCGTCACGAAGAACATCCGCTGGGCATCGTCCAAATGCGCAATAGAAAAAATCGCCAGCCGTGGTTTCTTTTCCGACGTGTACAGAATCTTCTGAATATCCAGCGGCTCCCCCTCCAACCAGCTCGCGAACGACGGCGACGCCAGCAAGTTGTTAAGGCTCATCGCCAGCTTCGTGCGATCTTTGGCCGGATAGAACGTGTCGATGTCGACCGCCCCCACCTTGCTGATCGGCGGCCGATTGATGTCCTGAATCAACTGCCGCAGATCAATGTCTTTCCCCGCTCGCCACGCCGTATCGAGCAGCGTCGACAGGAAAATATGCTCGCGACTCTTCACCGGGTCCGCATCGATCCCCATCAAAGCCAGTAAGCCCGAAGTCGCCGACGCCACTCGCTCATTGAACGCATCCGCATCTGCCACCAATTCCTTCGGCGGCGCCGAAAACGACTTGAGCACCGTGATCGGTATCCCGGCGCTCGACCCCGGCGTGTAGATCACGCGATCCACGGTATCGCAGAACCGCTTGATCCGATCCGGCCCTTCATCCCACTTCGCCAGCCCCGTCTTCCACAGGTCCGCCTGGCTCTTCGCAAAACCATCCGGCGACATCTTCTTCCGCGCCGCTTCGCTCTCATCGATCCAGGGCCGGAAATCGCTCGCGGCCAGATTCGGAAATGCCAGCAGCAAATTCGCCAAATCGCCTTTCGGATCAATCGCGATCACGGGAATGCCGTTGAGCGCGGCTTCTTCGATCATCGCCAAACACAGACCCGTCTTGCCGCTCCCCGTCATGCCAACGCAAACCGCGTGCGTCGTCAGATCCTTGCTGTCATACAGCAACGGCTTGGAATCCGTCTTGCCGCTTTTAAGATCATGCGGCCGGCCCAGGTAGAACGAACCCGCTTGGTCGATGTCTGCCATAAAGATCATCCGGTTACATGAAAAAACCACTCGCCAACGAATGTCAGCGAGTGGTTCGTAAGGGTGGCTAGTGGGGCTTGAACCCACGACCTCCAGATCCACAATCTGGCGCTCTAACCAACTGAGCTACAGCCACCGTTGATTCACTTAGACGTGTAAATCGTGCTTAACCCGACGCACGTGTGGTACGGGCATCGCAGGCTGGTTTTTGTCATTTTACAGCGGTCTTGCCGCCTCAAAAACCACTCTCACACGATAACGTCGCGGCGTTTTTACGGCAAGCTCTGCAGCATATACCGCCGGAACTGTGCGTCGAGCTCCGTATTGGAGCTTTCCGTCACTTCCGCGAGCGTGCCGTCACTATCGTGGCCGGCATACACGGCTTGCAGATACCGCACGAACGGCTCGCGGTAACGCCCCTGCTCGCCATCGATCAGGAACGTCGAAAGTGCGCAAGCCTCGCCGTAAATCGGTATGATCTGCGGGCTACGCTGCAGATCGCCCTTGCCCATCCGCACTAGCACGCCAATCGGAATGTAAAAGCCTTCACTGATCCGCGCCCGCGCCCCCGGCAACCGGCCTTGGGATGTCTCGCCCATCGTAAAGTACAACCCGGCCCGCGGGTCAACGTGTTCGGTCAGCGTCTCAAAATACGTGGCCACGCCCTCGACCACCCAACTGTTCGCGGTGGCGGCAATGTGCTTCGCCGTTGGTTTCGATTCCTGAAATAACTGATGCACGGCCTCGTGGTACAGCGTACTCGCGCTGTGCTCATCTCCAGCAAAGAAGTGCGCCTCGTGCAACGTATCGAAATACACGCCGAGCGTCTCGGCAATCCGCGGTTGATGCTTCCGCAGTGCGTCCACGTACTGCTGCTTGTCGTGGTAATAAATCACGTGAAACGGATGCGACAGAACCCGCGCGTTCCGCTCACCCGCAAACAACGCCCGGACCTCCAACGGCGTGTAGTAGAACCCAGCGAACAACTGCCGCCAGATTTGATACAGCTGCTCCAGCCGCGCGGCGAGATCCGCTCCCGCTGCCACGCTGTGATTCGTCGTCACTTGAAAATGGTCAGTCCGAATCTGCCAACCCGTCTTGATGTCCGCATGCCGCCCGGCATCCGCCTCGCCCTTCGCGTCGTCTGAATCCTTGGCACCTTTGGCAACCCAACCACGCTTAGGGTCCCATACCTTTCCAGCGGTATCGAACATCTTCACGCCGTACGCTGTAAGCCAACGCCCCTCGCGCTGCTCGTAGCCCAACACGCGCCGCGCTTCGGCATGATCGGGATTTTCACGCACCGTTTCCGTGGCCCATTGGAACGCGAGTGACAATTGCCCCGCCTCCGCCGCCTGCCGGGCCAGGTCGAATAGCGCATCCGCGTGCTTATTTCGCACCTCTTGAGTCGACGCATCCAACACATAGGGCGGCGTATATTCGTCCGTCGCGATGAACAGCAGCGTGCCCGTCGTAGGCCCGATCGGCCGCCAGCGCGGATTCTCCGCCGCAAATTGCCGGCTCAGCTTCGCGTACTGATCCTGCAAATCGCCCGCCGTCTGCTTCGCACGTACCGATTGCGCAATCCCTGCAATCATCACCAGCGCGATCATGACGGTTCGAAATGCCGATCGGCGAATCATATTGATAGTCTACCACGCACCTTCGCGTTGGCTCACGCGATTGCTGAGTAACCTACGGAACTTACAGCACTTTCGTTCTCGCACACCCGAACAATTCGTTGCTCGACTCAAACCGATTGCAGTTATAATTAAGGCTCAGGTGCGAACAAACGCCCAGGCAAGAATTGCATGAAAACAGTAGCGATCATTGGCGGCGGCTTCAGCGGCACCATGGCTGCCGTCAACTTAGCACGGCTGAGCGACGAATCGCTGCGCGTCATCCTCATCAATGGCAAGCGCCCAGTCGGCCGCGGCGTCGCATACAGTACGACACGCTCCGAACACCTGCTCAACGTAGCCGCCCGCAATATGTCGGCCCTGCCCGACCACCCGACACACTTCGTCGATTGGCTCCGCTCGCGCAGCGAATTCAACACCGTCACCGATGCCGAGCTCCGCGAGTCGTTCGTCCCTCGCAAAATCTATGGCGATTACATCTGCTCGCTGCTGACGTCCTATCTCCATCCGATCGATCCGAAGTCGCAAGTCGACTTGCAAGTCATCGACGACGAAGCGCTCGATGTCTCCATTCAAGGCGACGAAGCGACGATTACACTCAAATCGGGCGAACCCGTCGCCGCAAACATCGTACTGTTCGCGACTGGCAATCAGCCCCCGAGCACGTTCCCCTGTGACTCGCCGCTCACTTACGACCCCCGCTTCCGGCCCGATCCGTGGAGCAATTGGGCTGAACAATTGCCCGCCCAAGGCGGTCACATCGTGCTGCTCGGCACCGGCCTAACCGCCGTCGATGTCATCGTCACCCTTGCCGAGCTCAAATGGCAAGGCCGCATCACCGCCATCTCGCGCAGCGGCCTCCTACCGCGGCCACACTTTCGCGGCATCGTCTACCCCGACTTCATTCCCGAAAACGCCCCCACCTTACCGCTGCAAGAACTTGCCAAACTCGTGCAGCAACAATGCCAGCGCCTCGAGCGGATGAGCCAGAACCCGGCCATCGCCATCGACAAGATACGCCCCTACACCCAGCGCATTTGGCGTGGCCTATCGACTGAAGACAAAAAAGAATTTCTGCGACGCCACGCCGCACGCTGGAACAGCATCCGCCATCGCATCGCCGTCTCCATTCATCAACACCTCACCGACGCCCTCGACGCCCAGCGACTCGAAATCCTCGAAGCCACGATCGAGTCGCTCTCGGCCTGCGATGACGCACTCAAAGTGAATCTTCGCACGCAAGGTGACGAAAAGCGCGCCGTCGCCGCCGACCTCGTCATCAATTGCACCGGCCCCGATACCCGCATGTCGCATACCGATTCGCCACTCCTGCGAAATCTGCTCCACAGCGGTGTGATCAGTAGCGACGAGCTCAACATGGGCGTCGCCGTCAACGACGACTACCAAACCCTCACCGCCGCCGGCGAAGCTTCCACGGTTTGCTACGCCATCGGCCCGCTGCTGCGCGGAACGCTGTGGGAAACGACAGCCGTCCCCGAATTGCGAGTTCAAGCAATGAACTTCGCCCAATCAATCTTGCAGCAGCAAGAACGTGCGCCGCAGGAATACGTCATCGAATACTGCATTTGAACACGATGCAGCGTTCAAGCTCAGCGCACACGCCGCCGACTAACAAAGCCAGCGAGGCTAACAAGCATCAAACCGATCGCGGTCGGCTCAGGCACCGCGGCGCCGCTAAACTGGCTGCCGCTTCCGCTCCCCATTACGTTGCCAAAGTTCGCCCGCCACAAATTATATTGACTGTTGCCGACAATTCCGCCCGTCGTGTCGTTTGCCAGCGTTCCCGCCGCTTGCCCCACGTTTTCTCGCCACAAAACGTAGTCGGCCATGTCCACGACACCATTCGCGTTGAAATCCCCGGCAAGCGAAATCACCGAAATGATACCGGCGCCTTTAAAATACTCATCCGAAATGTTCGCCGCGCCGCTTCCAGTCGCCCCGTAACTTCCAGCGATCTGTAAAACGCCATTCAGCGACAGAGCGTGAACAATCTCATTAACCCCGCTGGCCAAATTGGCATAGCCTTGATCCGCAACTCCCGCCGCGCCGCCCCCTGCAAGACTCAGCATAGCGCCATCATTAATCGCATTGCTAACGCCCCCTTGGATCGTGAGCGCTGTGCCTGCCGCCGTACCCTGAACCGTAACGTTGCCCGTGCCAAGCTTGGCGCTCGCGCCCGAAACGCTGAGCGATCCTGCCATAACAACCGTGCCGCCGCTGTAGGTGTTCGAGCCGGTGAACTGCAAAGCCCCCGCACCATCTTTCGTAAATCCACCTGCACCCGTAATGGCTGTTTGGATCGAAACATCCACAAGCGGCGCACCATCGCTAATTGTGAACGTGCGGCTCGCTGCACCCAGGTCCAAAGACCCAGCCTGTGCCAGTGAACCTGTCGATTGGATCACAGCGGTGCCGGAAACGCCCAACGTAGACGGTGTAAATGTCACGTCCCCGCCCATCACAATCTTGCCCGGGTTCGACGCATGCGATGCGAGATTAATCGTGCGGAATGTGACTGTGCCCCCGTTGATATTGAATCGCCCGCCGCCACCATCCACCTGAGTCGTGTGCGCGCTATACGCTGCGCCGCTAGCCAGCGTCACCGTGTTGTTGAACTCCGAGGGCAGATCGAACTGCCCGCCCGAACCAGGCACATAGTTAACGCTCAGCGATCCACCCGCGATGTTAACCGGCTGCTGCGTGTAAAACTTCCGCACCGTCTGCGCGCCGCTCGAGATGGTGACCGTCCCGCCCCCGCTGTTTTGCAGCTTCACCCAATCCAGGTTGGAATTATTCGGCAGCCGCGGCGCCGGCCCGGTATTCACGTTACCCGCCACGTAACCGGGGTTGTCGCTGTTCCAATTGGAAATCGTGCCCCAATCTCCGCTGCCAGCATTGGTCCAAAGTGCCGGCACGAGAAAGTCCTTCACGTATTCGATA
>Ga0206917_1042_pt1 | contig 34340 bp, 30 predicted proteins | sample Alteio_BWOrgHeat_68_FD_152931 | JGI IMG/M metagenome (GOLD analysis project Ga0206917, IMG submission 152931) | Enriched cells from forest soil in Barre Woods Harvard Forest LTER site, Petersham, Massachusetts, United States -... | ecosystem: Environmental > Terrestrial > Soil > Temperate forest >...
CCTTCGACATCCAGCGGCTTGCCGACGAGGCCCTTCAGCGGATCGACGTTCGCCAGCGATTGCGAGACTTCGAAATTGAGCGACTTCTCACCATCGGGGTACGTGGCGCTAATCGCGAAGACGCGCCACTCGTCGCCGTCTTTGCGGAGGTGAAGCTTGGTTTTATGGACGGCGCCGCCGGCGCGTACCAGCACGGGGATCTCGACAACGTCGCCATCGTACTTCGGGTTACCGACTTTAATCGCGGTGTTGCCGGCTTGGGGTTGCGGGAGGCCAACGAGCGGCGACTTGCCGCCTTCGGTTATGAGGGACTCGGCTTTTTTGGTGAGACTCTGCTGGGCGACGGTGCGATCGGTGGTGCGAAGGTCGCTGTAGAAGCGGGATGCGAGGTCGGCCAAGGCGGCATCGGTCGCTTTGTCAGTCGGCTTGTCAGCTGGCTTTTCGGTCGCGGCGGGCTGGGCTGCGATGAACTTGCGATCGGCATCGCTGAGTTTTTCGAGCGGAACTTTCAGCTCCTGGCCGTCGTCGCGGCGGAGCGTGACGACGCCGTCTTGGATTTGTACCAACGTGGCGCTGATGTTGAACTTGCCGGTTGCGTCGGTCCAATTGCGTTCTTCCGCGGCCGCTACGGCGGACAGCAGGAAAACAATCAATACTGCCGGCGTCCGACGCCCTCGCAAAACCTCGACTTGCATGCTGCGCTCCCCCTGTACCAATGCTTTAAGTGGCCCCGGTCGCGAGGCCGCGAGACTGTGAAAATTGTGTTTAAAGTATGACTTTGGGACGCGAAAACTTCAATGAATGAAGGGTTTTTGGCGATGGAGCCGGGGATTTCGGCCGGGCCGTGTAACAGGGGCGGATGGGGGCGTAATAGATGGTGAAGCGGGTACGATTAACCCGCGAAACCAAACGCACAACGCCCGCCTATGAAACACTTAAACGACTTTCAACTTCTCGCTTAACTCTTTAAGCCTCCCTCCAAACGCCGCCTGCCAGTTTTCGAACTGGGCAGGCGGTATCTGTTTGCGCGGTACGAACGCATGGGCGGGAGCCTCTTGCGGCTTCGCCGCACCGGTTCGAGAACCGGTGGTACCCAATCCCGAATATTGGTGAATCTGGTGAACTCGATTTTTAAATACAATATTCCGGCCTTGGGGAACGTCGGACGCGCGCGTTTATCGAGAAAAATAGTCTCATCGCGAGGTGACTCGTTCCGGGACGGGGCGAATATTGTATTTCGAAGGTGTGTGAACGACAAAATTCGAATCACGGAATGGCGAAGCTCGAAACGGAAACGTCGGCGCGCAGCGCGATCCCTGGCTAACGGCTCGAAGCTGATAGCTGACGTCTTCTAATTAAGTTTTCAATGAGCGGGCCGCAGCCTTTGGAAGGACTGGGTGCGAATGGTTCGCAGGTCCGACCCTAGCATAGGTCCTGGCTCAAATTTAACAAAAAAGTGGTGAGTAAAGGGCGCGGGAATTCTAACCATAGATTGCGTTGAACGATCAGGTCGGACGCGCAGCGGCCGGGTGGTGGTTGCCGTTTTGCCGCTGTCGCGGATTTGGCGCGATAAGTTAGGTGAAGTTGGTAAAGCGTTGTGGCATGCGACGGCTTCGATTTGCGTTGATGACGTTGGTATGTCGTTTGCCTGAAATAGTAAGGACGTCGGCGGAATGAATTTATCGCTCACATTTGCTGGACGCAGGCAAACTTAAAACGAGGAGACAATCATGGCTAGGCATTCGGATCGCGGCGGAAGAACGGACTCGCGTGGAAACGAAGAACGAGGCCGCGGTTCCCAAAATCGCGGTGGTGCACACGCTGGGACCAGTCGCGGGGCACGGCATCTTAACGACGATATTGATACCGGCAATGCTCGGGATGAAGACCGGGGCGGCCAGCATGAAGAGGACTTCGAAGGGCACGGCGATAACGAGCAGGTATTCGGCGAAGTCCAGCAGGGCGATGTCTCTGGGTTCGGGCGGCCGCTGAGTTTTCAAGGAAAAGGTTTTTTCGGCGGTGGCGTGCCTTACCAGCAGAGCGTTCCGCATCGTGGAATGGGCAACGCGGTTGGCTATGGCCCCGGCCGACATGCGATTGGAGAACCGGGCGGCGGGCATCGCGGCAAGGGTCCGAAGGGGTATCAGCGTTCGGATGAACGGCTAACTGAAGACATCAATGAGCGGCTGACGCATGATGATGACATCGACGCTAGCGAAATCTCAGTAGCGGTGGCAGGCGGTGAAGCTACGCTTTCGGGCACCGTAAACACGCGATTTGAAAAACGGCGTGCGGAGGATTTGGCCGACGACGTAACTGGGATTTCACATGTGCAGAATAATTTGCGCGTAAAGAAGGCGCCGAAGTAGCAGTCGAGAGACTCATGTTGATAGACGTCTTACTTCAACACTGTTGCCAGAGAACAATTTAATTACTTCTTTCTGTAGCCCGGGCCGTATTGCTGCGAGAGCGCAGCCGGCCCGGGCTATTTTGTTGACCGGCGGCTGACGATATGCTTTCGTCGGGGTCCGTTTTCGAAACGTTGAGGGAGGAACATCATGGTCGGCGGGCGATTTTATGGTTACGCGATTGTGATAGCGCTCTTCGTGAACACGGTCGGTCTGCTGTTGGCTGAGGAACCGGCGGCAACTTCGCAGGAAAAAGCTGCCCGCGAGGAACTTGAGAAGGTGTTCCGAACGCAGCAGGAGGCTTGGAACCGGGGCGACGTCGACGCGTTTATGGAGCATTACTGGAAGAGCGACGATTTAACGTTCAGCTCGGGTGGCAAAACGACGCGCGGCTGGAAGGCTACGCTCGCTCGGTACAAGGAGCACTACCCGACGCGAGAATCGATGGGTCGGCTCACACTAAGTGAGTTTGAAATCACTTCGCTCGGTGATGCGGCGGCGATGGTGCTTGGGCAGTGGAAGCTGGAGCGGGAGAAGGAGCCAGTGGGTGGGAACTTTACACTTGTTCTACGGAAGTTTGAGGGGCGCTGGGTGATTGTGCATGATCATACGTCGCGAGTGGAGTAGCCACGGCTTTTTCGGATCCTTCCGTCGAAGCGCTACGCCCGCTTAGCGGCTAAATGGGGTCGTTATTTCGATGCCCGCTTTTTCGTGCGGGCTGAATTCGGCGTGTCGCCCGGTTTGCGCGTGGCCGGCGTTGCACTGCCATCGAACGCGGGGGCTTCGACGAATTCCCAGTCGTCCCCTTCGTTCCACGGTCCGCGCGCATCAATTTCGCCGTCGTCGCCTTCGCCAGTCGAGTCATTGAAGAACTGATCGACCAGGCCGGGTGTGGGTGGAATTTTGCCGATCTCAAACGGATCTTTGCCCATGCTTACGAGTGCCGCCGTAAAGGCTTTCATGTGCGTGATTTCGCGCGTCATTAGGAATTGCAGCGCGTCTTTCGTGCCGGGGTCATCGCAAAAGTTGATCAGCCGCTCGTAGACGATCTTAGCGCGGGCTTCGGCTGCGATGTTGCTGCGCAAGTCGACATCCAGCTCGCCCGTTATCTTCAGGTAGTCGGCAGTCCACGGATCACCCATGGAATTGAAGAGATTCACGCCTCCGCCGCCGGCGATCGCGATTAATGGGTCGGCTTCGGCGGCGTCGCGATCTGTTTTCATTGGCTTGAGATGCAGGCGCGCCAGCGCACCGACAATCTCCAAGTGACTGAGTTCTTCGGTGCCAATGTCCATGAGCAGATCCTTGCGTTCTGGATCTTCGCAGTTGAGGCCTTGAATCGAATACTGCATCGCGGCGGCCAGCTCTCCATTGGCGCCACCGAATTGCTCGAGAAGCATATTGCCGAAGCGAGGGTCCGGGGTGTCGACGTGGACCGTGTACATGAGTTTCTTAACGTGGTGATACATTGGAGGCTTCCTTAAAAGTTGGGTCGCACGAAGATCGATAGCCGCGAGTCGCGCAAGTGGAAAAGGGGCATGGCCGTGAGCGGCCCTGCCCCCTTGCCTTTTGCATGGCAGGCAGGTTTATTTGCCGACGGTTTCAGCGGCTTTGTTAACGCTTTTGCTGACTTTCGTGAGAGTCTTGTCCGCGTTTTCTTCCTCGGCAAGGTTCTCGCTTAGTTGTTCCTTGGCGTTTGTGTAGCCAAGTGAGGTAGCCCAAGCGCAGAGACTGCCGTAAGTGGCTATTTCGTAATGCTCAACTTTTTGGGCGAGGGCGATGATGACGGCGTCCATCACTTCTGGATCCGCTTCTTCACCCATCATCTCCTCGGCTTCTTCGATCAGCCCGGCCATCGCTGCACACTTTTTGGCCTTGGCGGGTTTGTCGGTGTCGTCGAAAGCAGCTTCGACACGCTCGACCTGTCCCTTGGTTTCTTCCAAGTGTGTGGTGAGGGCATCGACGAGCTTCTCGTCGGTTGCCTTTTTGATCATTTTCGGCAGGGCTTTAAGCAATTGCTTTTCGGCATGGTATACGTCGCAAAGCTCGTCGTAAAAAGCGTCTGCAAGAGTATCTAGAGACATAATGTTCCTTCTAAATTGATGGTTGAGGCGACTGTCGCCAGTTTCGAATAAGGTGACTGAGCTTGGACGAGCGTCGACTTCGCCGCTCATTCCCCTCCGGCTAAGGAGCATGTTATGCGCGGCTACTGGCGGCGGTCTCGCTCGAGGTTGAGATGTCCTCTCCGCCTGCGGCATCGAAGATGGCTTTCGCACGATCGGTCTCGGCTGAGTTTTCCGAGTGGACCGAAATGAGTGCGTTACCGCCCTTTACTTTGCCTTCATAGCGCTTGGCTTCGTATTCGGGGATTCCCATTCCGACCAGAGCGCCAGTTAAACCGCCGAGAGTTCCTCCGACGGTTGCGCCAGCCAGAGCGGCCATGATCGGACCTGCGGCGATGAGTGGCCCCACACCAGGGATAGCCAAAGCGCCAATACCGGCAAGCCAGCCAAGTCCCCCACCGAGGACAGCGCCCGTGCCAACACCAGTCGCGGCGCCTTCGGGGGCCTTCGTAGAGTTATCGACGGCAAAATCTTTCGTGCCGCTCCGATCGGGCATAAGCACTGAGATGTCGGCATTTGAAAAAGCCGCCGCCTTTAGCCGATCGACGACCGACGCGGCTTGAGTGGCGTTAACGATACAGAATACGGCCTTAGCCATGTTGTGATCCTTTGAGTACTGAAGCGATTAAGGTTGAACTTCTAGCTGGTTCGTAACGTTTGCCGGTCCGGCGACGTCTTGTGCAATTTTGTCGACTTGCATTTTCTCGTCGTCAGATTTCACTGGTCCCCGCAGCGTTACTTTTCCATCTTGAGTGATGATTTTTACGTTTTGAGCGTTGACGGACATTTTTGTGTCGACAACACGCTTGCGAATGTTCGCTGTGATGTTGATGTCATTTTTATTCTCGTTCTGGTCGAACGGCGTTTTGGCGGCATCGGCCCGGTCGCGAACGTTGACCCCCGAGTTATCGCGCTTAGCCGCTGATGTGTCTGAAGTGCCGGAGCCTGTGTTCGAATCTGTCGCGGATGCGGTCGATGTGGCAGGCGCCGTATTTGTCGCAGGCTTCGTCGCGTCGTTGCAGCCGACCGACGTCGCGGTAATAAGAGCTGTGGTTAATAACGCGTACTTCATCGGAGGCTCCGCAGAAAAATTGATGCTGGGTGGAACGGATGCGTAGAGCACTTGCCATACCGTCTCCAGTATTCGCGTGGGTCGGCCGTTCCCCAGTCCGGCCTGTTCTGGGCAAAAAGTGATGGGAATCGTGGTGCGAGCAGAAGTCTGGCGAAGTCGATTAATATTGGCGAGCGACCAAAATGGCGGACTTGAGCGGGCGAGCATGTCCGAGGCTTGGCGGACCAGTCTGAGAGGAAGCCCCTCACGCGACGCGACTACAGGATGAGATTTTTGCGAGGCCGAAATGCGGGAGAAGCTCTTGAGTCGACGGGCGGTGCTGAAGGAGACGGAGCGGAACCAATTCCATAGGTAGGACCTGCTACAATTGGGGGCGGAGCTTGGCGGACCTCCCTTCGGGCGGTGCTCCGTTGCCCTTGCCCTCGCCTGGCGCTTGATGGACACACTTTGACAAGTTGAGCCGCGGTGCGATGACGCGCTTGAGGTTTCTGATTGCGGTGGTGATCGTTTCGGCGGGGGCGCGTTTGCGCGCTCAGATTCTTCCGCCGGGGGCGACGGCGCAGTTGCTGAATACGGGGTTCATGTTTACGGAAGGGCCGCTGTATGACGGGAATGGCGGGGTGTATTTCTCGGATATGGGGCCGTCGGCGCAGCAGGCGACCAAGCCTAGTCACATTTGGCGGTACGACATCGCGTCGGATACTTCTGCGATCGTCGATCCGATTTCTGGAGGGGCGAACGGGCTGATTAAGGATACGAGCGGACGCGTGATTTCGGCGGACCGGGAGCGGCGACAGATATCGCGGCGGAGTGCGAGCGATATCACGACTGTCGAGACGGTGCTCGCGAGCAAATTCAATAACACCGCGTTCAATGGGCCGAACGATTTGGTGATGGATGCGAGCGGCGGAATCTATTTCACCGATCCGGATTATGAAAATCGGCACTCATTGCCGGATGCGCTCTACTATTTGAGCGCGGCGGGGGAAGTGTTTCAGCGGCGGACGTTTACCGTGGTGGGCAACCAACGGCCGAACGGCCTCGTGTTGTCGCCGGACGGAACGATTCTGTATTTGTCGATCGAATCGGGCAAGCGAATCATGGCCTATGATGTGGGAGCGAACGGCGCGTTGTCGAATGATCGGCAGTTTGCGATTACGACGGTGAACATGGCGGGGACGACGTTGCCCAATATCACGAACGGGCCGGACGGTTTGACGATCGATGCGGCCGGCAATGTGTATGCGGCGGTGCAGAATGCGGTGTTTGCCTGGAATCCGGCGGGAGCGAGGCTGTTCGATTTGCCGGTATCGCAGGATCCGACGAATTTGAAATTTGGCGGCGTGGGTGGGCGGACGCTTTTTATTACGGGCGGGACGTCGCTGTTCAAGGTTGATCTCAATGTTCCGGCGCCTGCGTTGGGGGATTACGACGGCAATGGGGTGGTCGATATGCGCGACTACGTAGTGTGGCGTAATTGGCTGGGCGCAACGGCGAATTTGTCGGCCGATGGGAATGGGGATCGGGTAGTCGACGCCGGGGACTATGACGTGTGGCGGGCGCACTTCGGGCAGTCGGACGGAAGCGGGAGTTCATCAAGCGCTTTCATCGTGGTGCCGGAGCCTGCGAGTGGTTTGTTGCTGTGGATAGCGGGTGGAGTTGGCTTCTTGCGATGTCGTCGCGGGCGATCCTCGACCACCTGATGAGCGATGACATCCCCGCGAGGGCGCTTTAGAATTCTTGATTCAATTGATTTCCATTGGATTAGGTCGGGCATGATTAGGCTATTGTCGCGTGCGCTGTTAGCGTTCCTCGCTGTTTGTTATATCCCAATTGTTGGCCGCGGCGCTGAGCCGGAGGCGCGTCCGGCATCGCTTGGCCTTGAAATAACGGATGTGTTTCGCGCGGGAGAAGGTGGTTATCGCACGTATCGGATTCCGTCGCTGGCGCTGACGCGGAAGGGGACATTGTTGGCTGTTTGTGCTGCGCGGTTGGATGGGTTCAATGATTGGGCGAATATCGATACGATGCTTCGCCGCAGTACGGATGGTGGGAAGACCTGGACGCCGCAGGAAGTTGTGACGGATGACGGAAGGAACGTGGTAGACAATGCGACGTTTGTCGTTGATCCGACGAGCGATACGATTTATCTGCTGTACCAGATTGGGTACGAGCGGGCGTATCTCAAGACTAGCAGCGATGAAGGGGTAACCTGGTCGCCACCGCGCGAAATCACGAGCGTGTTTGAGAAGTTTCGTGATCGGGATGGATTTGACTGGAAGGTTTTGGCGATGGGGCCTGGGCATGGGATCGTTTTGAAGAACGGGCGATTCGTGGTGCCGGTGTGGTTGGCGACTCAGCATTCGCATCGGCCTTCGATTAGCGCGACGATTTATAGTGATGATCAAGGTGCGACTTGGCAGGCGGGGGATGTGGTGGTCCGTTCGACCGATCGGACGCCGAATCCGAGCGAGCATGTGCTGATCGAGCTGGCGGATGGGCGCGTGATGGATAACATTCGCACGGAATCGAAAGAGCATCGGCGGCTTGTCAGTTATAGCGCGGATGGCGCGACGGGGTGGTCGGAGCCGACATTTGATCGTGCGTTGTTCGATCCAGTTTGCATGGCGAGTATGGCGCGGCTGGCGGGTGGTGCGGGAACGAGTGGGCTGCAGGCGATTTTGTTTGCGAATCCGGATAGCTCGGCTTGGAAAAAGGGGGTGACGAAGTCGGGGGCGTGGGCACGGCGGAATGTGACGGTTCGGATGAGCACGGACGAAGGGCAAACGTGGCCGGTCGCGCGCGTGATTGAGCCGGGGCGGAGTGGGTACTCGGATATGACGGTCGATCGGGACGGGGTCGTTTATCTTTTGTTCGAGCGGTCGAATGTGACTGGGAAGGAAGGTGAGTTCGTGCCGGCGTTCATTTCGCTGGCGAAGTTTGATCGAGCTTGGTTGGAGGGGAAGCGGGAATGATGGGGTCATCGCCGCGGCGACCGAACCCATCCTACTTGTAAGGGCGACATGAAAGACGCTGCCGAGAGTGAGACGCGGGAGATGCTTGTGGAGTGTCGGGCGCTATTGAGTGACGATCACTTTGTTTACATTTCGGGCGACCATGGGAGCGGGTGGGTTGATAAGGATTCGATTTTTGTCGAGCCGCGGCGAGTGGCGCGGTTGGGGGAGTTGTTGGCTGGCGCGGTGAAGCGGTTGGGGGCGGAGATTCTTTGTGGGCCGGCGACGGGTGGGTTGATTGTGGCTCAGTGGACCGCGTTTGTGCTGGGGGTGCCGGCGGTGTTTGCGGAGCATGACTCGCCGAGGTCGCGGGCTGAGTTGCGCGGGCAGTTTTCGTTTCATCGCGGGTATGATCAGCTCGTGGCAGGAAAGCGGGTGCTTGTTGTGGATGATGTCGTGAACACGGGGCAGAGTGTTCGTCAGACGGTGGCTGCGGTGCGGGCGGCGGGGGGCGAAGTGGCGGCGGCCGCGGCGCTGGTGGATCGGGGGAATGTGGATGCGGCGTCGCTGGGGGTTAGTGAGTATGTGTATTTGATGGAGTATGATATTCCGGATTGGTCGGCGGCGGATTGCCCGTTGTGTAAGGCGGGCGTGGCGGTGAACACGCGGTATGCGCATGGAGCGGATTTTTTGGAGGCTCAAGGGAAGGCGTGAGAAGTACGAATTCGAGGCAAGCCGCGCGAAGCGGCGAATCATTTCACTGAAGGGAATCGACGCATGTCTTACTGTGGTTTAAGGATTGTGGCGGTGGCTCCGGTTCTTGTCGCGCTCGTTGCGGCCGTGGCGATGGCGGACGAGCCGAAGGCGGGCGATGGGTTGGTGGAGTTTAAATCGGACGAAGGTAAATTTAGTGTTCGACTGCCGGGGAAGCCGGAGGAGGAAGTCGTCGAGGTGGGGGCGGCCAAGGAGAAGCAACATCAATTTAAGATTGGATCCGAACACGGGATGTACCTTGTTTCGTATCAGGACAATCCGAATTTGAAGGGAGCGTCATCCAAGAAGATTGAGGCGGCGCTCGAAGGGGGGCGAGATGGGGCGGTCGGCGTCTTCCACGGAAAGCTGATCGAGTCGAAAAGCGTTACGCTCGACAAAAAGCATCCGGGGTTGATATTTCGCGTGACGATTCCCGACGCGAACGGCGAGGCGCGGTGCCGGTTTTACATGGTGGGGACGCGGCTTTATCAGATCATGGCGATCGGTGAGCCGGACTTTGCGAACTCGGAGGAAGCGTCGCAGGTGATTGAGTCGTTTAAGACGGCGGCTGGGGGCTAGGGACTGTCGGCCGCGGCAACAATGTGGCGGCCGGTTTATCGTCTGCGGCGGCGGTAGAGCGAGAGGAGCGGGGCGAGCGCGAGATAGAGGAGACTGGCAGGTTCGGGGACGGCGGTGTTCGTGAGTGAACTGCCGCTGCCGGCGCCGAGGTTCGATTGGCCGAAGTGGGTGCGCCAGGTGTCGTAGTCGGTGGCGCTGTTGGGCGTTGGGCTTTGACCGTTCCGCCAGCTGACGTAGTCGGCCATGTCGACTTTGCCATCGATGTTGAAATCGCCGGGGACGGCGTCGGCAACTTGGCTTAGGAAATCTTCGGCACTCCAACCGATGGTGCCATCGGCGTAGCGAATTTGCCAGCGCTGGTAACTGGCGCCGTAGACGGGTCCTTGTAGGATCGTGCCGAGCGCGCCTAAGGGTTCGGTGACGAACGTGCCGTTCGAGGCGGCGGTGTTCCAGGCTTTCAGGTTGGCGGTCGCTTGGATGCGGGCACCATCGTTGAAGCGGCCGACGGAACCGACGATGTAATCTTTGAGCGTATTGGCATCGCCGTTGATGACGTCGGAATCGCCGCCACGTGGGGCGGCGGCATTGTACTGCCAGAATTGCCAGTTGGCCCAAGGGCCAATGCTGTTGGGTGCGCCGGTTTGCGGGCTGGCGTTATTGTAGCTGGCCATCCAGAGGGGCCAACTCTGAGCGACGGTGGAATCGAGCCATGTGTTGGCGTAGTCGATGTAGGTGTAGACGACGGGCGTGATTTTCAGGCCGGCGGCGGTGCCGTAGTTTTGGATATCGGTGCACCAGCGGTTGACCCACTGCGAGAGAGTGGTTTTGGTGTAGCCGGCTCCCGTGAGGTCCTGCTCGATATCGAGCATCGGCATGAGGTAAGTGTTGCCATCGGCGTTTTTGATGTACGGGCTGGCGATGCTCCAGAAGTGGGAAGCTTCCTGGTCGGCGCCTGCGAGGCCGAGTTGGTTATCGGGGCGGGCGTAATGGTAAGCGCCGATGAGGACGCCGGCGGCGGGGGCGTGTGCTTCGTTGGCGGTAAACGCCGCATCATTGAAGGTGAAGCCTTCTGTTGCTTTAGCCCAAGCGAAGGAGATGCCGTCGGTGTTTTTGGCGGTCGACCAGGGGAAGTTCGTGCCCTGGTTGTTTGAGACGTCGATACCGATCGGGCGAAGGGCGAACGCGGGGGTGGCCGCAAGGACCAAGCACGAGAGCGCGCCGGCGAGCGCGCGGATGAGATTGTTTTGTTCCACGGTAACGGAAGTCATCGCAGTTGAGAGCGATGAGGGCTAAGACTATCGACCTCTTCTCTACGGCTTATTTTAGTTTTTGCAGGGGAAAGGTGTCAAATATTAGGGACAGGGGGCTAGAGACTAGGGCTGGGGGTTTGAGTTGAATGAGCTTAAGATTAGCGGTGGTAGTTCAAGGGATGTTGTTTTTTGAGAAATCGAGGCGCGATGAATCATCGTCACTTGGGACAAAGCAAGCTGGTCATTAATGAAATCTCCTAATATGTCGTGCCGCTTAGGGACTACTCGCTCTCGCATCTATGCTCTGATTGCGTTAGTTGGCGCTACGCTTATTATCGCCTTCATTTTTGCATCTGCTTTCTTTGGTAAGAAAGTAGTTCAAGCCCAAGCACCAGCGAGTGCGCCAATTGACAAGAGTTCTCAACGAGTGCGACGCTTCGACGATTTGAATTTGAACTTTGACATGCCAGATGGGCCCTGGATCGAACTTGATGCGCAGAAGATCAATCCAGATGCTTGCCTCGTCCTGCATCACAGCGAGCTCGATATTTACTTTATGATCATGGCGCATCGTCATCCCAATGATCCGGACTTCACCTCTGCCGAGCTCGCGAAGTTGGTGCAGGATGGCATGCGGGAGCATAACCCTTACGCCAAATTCTCGATTGAAGAAAGCGAAAAGTATTCTCAGTTGGATGGCGTTGCATTCACTTTAAACAGTCCGGTAAAGGGTCATCTCACGCACTACGCCATTTGGGATGCCGTGCGCAACGGTTTTACCTATGAGTTAACGATGTATGGATCTAAGCAGCACGCGAGCGAAGTCGACGATATGTTGAAAGCCATGTGTTCGCGGCTGCGTCAGCTCGATCCCGATTTGGTGGCTAACTCAAAGTGACCCTGCCCTGCACCGCAATTAGCGCTGATAACTTCATCGGAGGCTCTTCCAAGAGGAAGACTGAGGCAATATGAACCATCGTCATCTCGGCCAGAGCGGGCTCGTCGTCAGTGAGATTTCTTACGGCAATTGGATTACGCACGGGTCGCAAGTTGAAAAGGAAGTGGCGGTTGCGTGCGTGCGGGCGGCGCTTGATGAAGGAATTACGACGTTCGACACGGCGGATATTTATGCCAAGACGAAAGCCGAAGAGGTGTTGGGAGAGGCGCTCGACGGGCAGCGTCGTCAGGGGCTGGAGATTTTTACGAAGGTGTATTGGCCGACGGGGCCGGGGATGAACGATCGCGGGTTGTCGCGGAAGCATATTCTTGAATCGATCGACGGGAGCTTGCGGCGGCTGCGGACGGACTATGTGGATTTGTATCAGCTGCACCGCTATGACTTCGAAACGCCACTCGAAGAAACCATGCTCGCGCTTGCGGATTTGGTGCGGCGCGGGAAGGTGCTCTATGTGGGCGTTTCGGAGTGGACGGCGGAGCAGATCGCGCGGGCCGGGGCGCTAGCGCGGGAGCTCAAGATTCCGTTCATCAGCAATCAGCCACAGTATTCGATGTTGTGGCGAGTGATCGAGGCGGAAGTGATTCCGGCTTGCGAGAAGTTGGGGATGGGGCAGATCGTGTGGTCGCCGATGGCGCAGGGTGTTTTGAGCGGGAAGTATTTGCCAGGTCAGCCGCCGCCGGCAGGTAGCCGGGCGACGAGCGAAGCGGGGGCGCAGTTCATTACGCGATTTATGAGCGAGGATGTGCTCACGCGGGTGCAGCAGCTCAAGCCGATTGCGCAGGAGGCGGGGCTCACGATGCCGCAGCTGGCGGTGGCGTGGGTGCTGCAAAATAAGAGTGTGTCTTCGGCGATTGTGGGGGCGAGCCGGCCGGAGCAGGTGCGCGACAACGTGAAGGCGAGCGGCGTGGTGCTCGATGCCGCGATCATGAAGCGGATCGATGACGTGGTCGGGCCGGTCGTGGAGCGCGATGCAAAGAAGACGGTGAGTCCGCCGAAGCGGCCGTGACGAACGAATGGTCCGGATCGATGCGCGTCCACCCCTCCCTTAATCCCTCCCCGTCGCAGGGGAGGGAGACGGAAGTAAGAGTACGCGTTCTTCGCTTCTACTTCTTTTTCTTCTGGGCGAAGGCGGACTCGATCAGATTTTGCGAAAAGCCGATCGGGACCGTACCTTGGGCCGCGTACTGGTAGACTGCGGCCAGGAAAATCTGCTTCAGTGTGCTGAACACAATCGACAGCAGAATCAGAAATAGCACTGCGATTACGAGCGTAACAGCAAATGGCCAGTAGGATTCGGTAGAGACGGAGATGACGCCTGCCAGGGCGATGGCCAGGAAGACGGGCAGCAAGAAGAGAATCTGAATCGCACTAAGCGATACGCGACCGACGAGCGCTTCGCCCCAGGTTTTGCGCAACAATTCGGCCGAACGTTTGGCGGCGGCGATTGGGCCCAGTTTTTCGGCCGCAAGTATGGGCACGACCATGAAGGTTACGACGGTCCACGCCATTCCGATGAGGCTGATGGCGAACTTGCCGACGAGCGGAACGCGATCTTCGATTTGTTTGAGGATCGTGCCGACGGTTGCGGCGAGGAGCGACCAGCCGAGAATTTGTGGGAGGCGAGCCGTCGCGGCGCTTAAGCCGTCGCTTAATGTTGGGTTGCCGCCGTTAAAGCGGCTGAGAGCGCAGCAGACGAGCGCCGTGTTGAAAAACACCACCACGAAGTTGGTTGCGAGGTAGAACGCAAACGCGACCAGGGCCGCGATAATTCTTTGTGGGCTGAAATCAAATCGATCGCCGTCGGCATGATTGCGAACGCCATGATTTTGGCCGGCGTCGGCAGGGGCTTCTGCTACCTCTTGCGCGTTGGGCGACCGGCTGCTCGTGAGAACACTGTTTCGCAGAGTTGGCGAAACGAGGATTGGCAGCGCGAACGAAATAACAATCAACGCACAAGCGATTGAACTCAAGATCGGGAACAGCAGAAGCGTTTTGTCCTGTTGCAGGACCGCCCAGCTTTCCTTCATCATCGACCAGCTGCGAGAAGTACGCTCGAACATCTGAAAGCCCTCCAGCTAAAGGTCATCTGACATTCATCACGTTTGCGTTCGTACGTTAATCTAAGAAGCTCGTCTGCAACAATCAAGCAAGGTCGAAGCGGTCGAGGTTCATGACCTTCGTCCAGGCGGCGACGAAGTCGTCGGCGAACTTTTTGCCGGCGTCGGAGCTGGCGTAGACCTCGGCGACGGCGCGGAGTTGGGAATTTGAGCCAAAGACCAGGTCAACGCGGGTGGCGGTTCCCTTCACTTCGCCGCTTTTGCGGCAGCGGGCTTCGAAGGTGTCGGCTTCATTCGAAGTCGGTTTCCACTCCGTGCCCATGTCAAGAAGGTTCACGAAGAAGTCGTTGGTGAGGGCATCGGACTTCTTGGTGAAGACACCGTGCTTCGATCTGTCGGCGTTGGTGCCGAGGACGCGCATACCGCCGATGAGGACGGTCATTTCAGGGGGCGTGAGTGTGAGGAGCTGCGCTTTGTCGATAAGGAGCGCTTCGGCGGGCACGGAATAACGACCCTTGAGGTAGTTGCGGAAGCCATCGGCGATGGGCTCCATGACTTCGAACGACTCGACGTCGGTCTGGTCTTGCGAGGCATCCATGCGGCCGGGCGTGAAGGGAACTTTCACGTCGTGGCCGGCGGCTTTCGCGGCCTTTTCGATCGCGGCGCAACCGCCGAGGACGATCAGGTCGGCGAGCGACACCTTTTTGCCGCCGGATGCGGAGCTGTTGAAGGCGGTTTGGATGCCTTCTAAAGCTTTGAGCACCTTGGCGAGCTGCGCGGGTTGATTGACGGCCCAATCTTTTTGCGGGGCGAGGCGAACGCGTGCGCCGTTTGCGCCGCCGCGCTTGTCGGAACCGCGGAAGGTGGATGCCGAGGCCCAGGCGGTGAAAACAAGTTCCGAGATCGAGAGGCCGGAGGCTAAGATCTTGTCCTTGAGTGACGTGATGTCGGCAGCTTCGATCAACTTGTGATTGACGGCGGGAATCGGGTCCTGCCAGATGAGCTCTTCCTTCGGAACCTCGGGGCCGAGGTAGCGAGCGCGCGGGCCCATGTCGCGGTGGGTGAGCTTGAACCACGCGCGGGCGAAGGCGTCTGCGAGCTTCTGGGGATTCTTGAGGAAGTCGCGGCAGATTTTTTCGTACGCGGGATCCATCCGAAGCGCGAGGTCGGTGGTGAGCATCGTTGGCCGACGCTTCTTCGATTTATCGTGCGCGTCAGGGATGATCGCTTCGGCGCCCTTAGCAACCCATTGCTGCGCGCCGGCGGGACTCTTGGTGAGCTCCCATTCGAAACCGAACAGGTTTTCGAGGAAGTTGTTGCTCCATTTGGTGGGCGTCGTTGTCCAAGTAACTTCGAGGCCGCTGGTGATCGTGTCGGCACCCTTCCCTGTTCCGAAATCGTTGCTCCAGCCGAGACCTTGCTCGTCGAGGCCGGCAACTTCGGGTTCACCGGCGACATGCGATGCGGGGGCGGCACCGTGCGTTTTGCCGAACGAGTGGCCGCCGACGATGAGGGCGACGGTTTCTTCATCGTTCATGGCCATGCGGCCGAAGGTTTCGCGGATGTCGTGCGCGGCTTTCACCGGGTCGGGGTTGCCGTCTGGGCCTTCGGGGTTCACGTAGATGAGGCCCATCTGGACGGCGGCGAGCGGGTTTTCGAGGACGCGGGAGTGGATATCGCCGTCGGCTTTGTTGTCGGTGACGAGGACGGCGTCATCTTTGCCTTTGACGACGCCTTCGGAGCCGTGCTTGTAGCGGATATCGCCGCCGAGCCAGGTGACTTCGGAACCCCAGTAGACGTCGTTGTCTGGTTCCCAAACGTCCGGGCGACCGCCGCCGTAGCCGAAGGTTTTGAAGCCCATCGTTTCGAGGGCGACGTTGCCGGTGAGGATCATGAGGTCGGCCCAGGAAATCTTGCGGCCGTACTTTTGCTTGATCGGCCAGAGGAGGCGGCGAGCTTTGTCGAGGCTGACGTTATCGGGCCAGCTGTTGAGCGGGGCGAAGCGCTGCTGACCGCGACCGCCGCCGCCGCGGCCATCGCCGGTGCGGTAGGTGCCGGCAGCGTGCCATGCCATGCGGATGAAGAGCGGGCCGTAGTGGCCGAAGTCCGCGGGCCACCAGGGTTGCGAATCGGTCATGAGGGCCGCGAGGTCTTTTTTGAGCGCGGCAAAGTCGAGGCTTTTAAATTCTTTGGCGTAGTCGAAGTCGTCGCCCATGGGGTCGGACTTCGAAGAATGCTGGCGGAGCAAATCGACGCGGAGCCGGTTGGGCCACCAGTCGCGGTTGGAGGTGCCGCCGCCGGCGACGTGCTTGAGGGTGTTCATTGCGGTTGCGGGAGCTGCCATATTTTGTTCCTCGTCGTAGCCTTTGGTTTACACACTAATTTACACTTTTGAGGCCACGACGACAATTTGCCGGAATGCCGGCTGCTGAGAAGCGAGGCAGAACGATCCGCCGTTCGCCGCCCCGTGAACGAGCGATAGAAGAGCCGAAGGCTTGCGGCCGATGTCGCGCTACATGCTGCTTGCGGGTTCTGCCGAAACTTACTTAAAGTGCCTTCGACTTGCTCCCACGCATTCTGAAGAAAGAGAAAACTGCAGGCACGGCGAGTAGCCCAAGTGCTGCGATTGGCGGCTCGGGCACGTTTTTGGCGCTGACTGCTGATCCGGCCGTAATGGTTAAGAAGTAAAACGCGCCAGGGGTCAACGCGGGCGTTATGGCTCGGAATTGACCAACGTTAGAGAACTGCAAATCCCTGGAAGGATAAGGAGGCTCAACCGTTTCGTGATTGTTTAGATCGAATGGGTCCGCCACGACCGTGGCGCCAATGCCCCCGACTCCTGTGCCGTTGGGCGAGAAGTCGAAAACAGTCGTGTTCGAGTTATTGTCCACCAATTTTATCTCGAAGCTGTTGTTGGCGTCGACGTTTGCCACCGGCAGGCCGACTTGACGAATAGACCTCATGAAATCATCGGCGTCGAAGTCGAAAACCATGCGATCGGCGTTTAGGGGGCTGAAGAGGCGGATGATTTCGAAAGAGCTGGAGGCATCGGCGGGCGCACCGGTAGCCGCGCTATTCAATTCCAGCTCGGCATAGGAATGCATGTGGACTGTGGTTGTAAGATGGCTGACCGAAAAGAGCGCAGCATTCGCATCGACGTTGGTTCTGACAAATTGCACGTTATGAAGAGGGTCGGTCGGCTGGCTTGGCGGTCGCGAGTAGTCATTCGCAGCTTTCAGACAAGGACCAAGGCAAGTTGCGAAGGTGCCAGTTGCATGAGTGGACTCAAGGTCGGCGCGCATGCCAGTGGACGAACCGCCAGCGCCGGTGCTATTAAAGTCGCTCAAATCGACCTGGCTGCCGGTTCCGTCCCGAAGCGGACCCTGAGTCAGGTTTGTGGCATCGACCACGGAGCTTTGCCAAAAGACGTTGAGCTTATCGATGTTCAACCCCGCGAACGCATAGCCTTCTGCGTGCGAATACGTTGGGGAAAGCGATCCGACAATGATCGCAAGAATAAGTGATTGCCGATTTAGATTGTGAATCATTAGCGTGCGCCCGAAGTTTTAGCCCCTGGCAAACTAAAGTTCGCTGCAAGACGATCGATTATTCCCGTTCCCGTAGCCGAAGGCTTCAACTTCTATTTTGGACGACGGCTCCACGGGGCTGCAAGACGGGCGACGAAACCCGTGGTAATTTATTTGGCGAGTGCGTCGAGCAGTGGTTTGCCGTCGGCGTTAGGGATTTCGAGGCCGAGTAGTTTGGCGATGGTGGGGGCGACGTCGGTGTTGTTGATTTCGCCCAGCTTCGTGCCGGGCTTGATGCCGGCGCCGCAGGCGATGAAGACCGCATGCATATCGGGCAGGTGGGAGTCGTAGCCGTGGCTGCCCTTCAGCTCGTTCTTGCCGCCGGCGGCGGTGTCGCCGAAGAAGTAGCCCAAGTCGGCGAAGAGGACCATATCGGGCGCGTGGGGATCGCGCTTGGGGTCGCCGATACCGTAGTCTTTGAACTCGTCGGCCACGATGATCTTGGCGACGCCCTCGACATTTGCGAATGCCTTGCGAACCCGTTCTTCGATGGCGGCGCGATTCGCCTCATCGTGGATGTAAAGGAGCACGGAACCGCCTTGGACGACGGGTTCGACGTCGCCGCCGGTGATGCGGCTGCCAACGGTTTTGAGGAGGCCGGCTTGTTCCAGAATTGGGTCGATGGCGACTCGCGTTTTGTTGAGTGAGAAGCCGTGGTCGGAGACGATGATGAGCGTCGCCTTGCCCGGGAAGTCTTTTTGGAGTTCTTCCCAGACCTGGCGGACCTGATCGTCGGCGCCTTTGATCGCTTCGAGCGCTTTTCCCGAGCGCGGGCCTTCGCGGTGTTCGGTGAAATCGACGTCGAGGACGTGGAAGAGTGCGACGTTCGGTTTGTGTTCGCGGAGGATCAGTTTGAAGACGTCCAAGAAGCGCTGATCTTCTTCCGTGCTTTCGGTGCGGCGGCGGGGTTTGCCGTCGGCGTCGTTGATGAGATCGATGCCGGCGGCCTTCGTTTCTTCCAGAACGGCCGGGGTGCTGTACTTTTCGAGCAGTTCGGGCTTACTGCAGTCGGGGACGGTCCAATCGAGCGAGTGGGCGTTGCGTGATGCGGGCCAGTGGACGGCAGCGGTTTTGAGGCCGGCGGCTTTTGCGACGTCGTAGATCGTCGGAGCCTTGACGATTTCTTCTTTGTCGAGCGTGGGGTCCCAGATGACAACGATCTTTTTGCCTGTTGTACGATCGAGATAGTCGTTGCCGACGACGCCATGATGAGCGGGCGAGACACCGGTGACGAGCGTCGTGTGATTCGGCCAGGTGACGGTGGGGTCGGACGCGCGCATGCCGGCGGAGACTGCGCCTTCGGCCGCGAGCTTGCGGATGGCGGGCATTTCGACGGTTGGGTCTTGCAGGTAGAAGTTGGCGAGGCCGTCGACGCTCATGAGGACGACGACGCGATCGGTGTTCGCTTCTGCGCTGAGAGCGGAGCGGGTTTGACAACCGATACATGCGATGGACACAAGTGTGAACGAAAGCGAAATGATGCGTCGGATATTCATCTTTGGATTGAGCTGTTGTGAAAGATGCAGCAATGATTGGCTCGGCGCCGCGGCGACCGAACCCATCCTACGACTTTACGATTTGCGGCCGGCGCGTTCGAGTGTCAGGAGGCGCCTTTGTTCGGCGTGGTCGGCTTCTTCGTCGGCGATTTTCTTTCTCTCGGTGTTGTCTTTTTCATCGAGCTGCGGTAGCCACGGGTAGCTTTCGTGCGACCAGGTGACTTTGTCGCCGTCGCACCGGATGATCGTGTAGCCGGGGTCGGAGCCGGTCCAGTTGCCGGCCCACCAGGCGCCGCTGGCGGCGGCGCCGGTGACGTACCAGGTGCCGTTCCAGAAGGTGTCTTCGACGCGGTGGCTGTGACCTTGCAGGAGGAGTTTTACGTTGTGGCGTTCGAGGACTTTGCGGAGCTCGTGGGTGTCCCAGATGACCATGCTGCCGTCCATCGCAAGCTTCTTCGGGTCGCCACTGATTTGGCCGACGTTGCAGAAGGCGGCGACGTGGACGACGGCGATCTTGGGTCGATCGCCGGCGGCGCCGAGGTCGTAGCCGAGCCATTCGAGTTGCTCGGGGCCGAGGCGCGGCTCTTGGATGATGCGGCCCTCTTTGTTGGCGGGGAACGCGCTATCGAGCACAGCAAAGTGCCAGCCTTTGTGATCGAAGCTGTAGTACGGCTTCTCCCATTCGAGGGCGTCCATCAACATTTTTTTGCCGTAGCCGGGCTCGGTCGATGAAACTTTTTCGCGGGAGTTCCAGCCGAGGATGTCGTGGTTCCCGAGGCATGGGTGCCACGGATATTTGAGGTCGTGCGTGATGTCTTTGTAGAGCTTGATTTGGTTTTTGTAGTCGTCGAGCGCGGTGTAGCCGCCGTCGAAAACCATGTCGCCGCCCATGAGGACGAAATCGGGCACTGGCTGCAGTGAGTTGAGCGCGGCGATGCACTTGGCGTAGCCTTCGGGGGCGTGGCGGCGGGGGGTGACGTGTTGGTCGGTGAGGTGGATGAAGGAGAAAGAACCGGGGGCGGAAGGTGACGACTCGGAAGTTGCGGCTTGAAGTCTTTGACCGTTGGCGGCGAGCAGGCCGGCGGCGCCGGCTGCACTGGTGGCGAGAGTGCCGGAGAGGAAATTGCGACGGGAGATGGTCATGGGTGGGATCCGTGTTCGGGATATGACTCGGGTGGGAGCTATCAGTTTAACGCGCGGTCGCGGTGCGTGCGAATCGCTGCGTCCGTCGACCTTCTGATACAATAAGCGCTGAAAAAAGTGCTTCAACCGATTTGTTTTGAGGACGCGATGGGTGGGCGATTTGAGACGGCGAAGACGGCGAGTTGGCGGACTATCGCTCTGACGTTGATTTTCTTTGTCGGTCGGCTTGCGATGGCGGTCGACGAGGAAGGTGACGCAGGGCGTCGCGTGAAGCTTACGGACCTGTCGATTCGTTCGGAGACGCAGTTGTACCGTAAAGCGCCGGAAGGCGAGTTAAATCTTCACCTATATTTTCCGCCGGATTGGAAGGCGGGGGATTCGCGACCGGCGATCGTGTTGTTTTTCGGCGGGTCGTGGAAGGTCGGTTCGTATCGGCAAATGGAGCCGCAGGCGGAGTATTTTGCGAGCCGGGGGCTGGTGGCGGCGGCCGCCGATTATCGGATCTTTACGAAACATCACACGACGCCGGATAAATCGATCGAGGATGCGAAGAGCGCCATGCGGTGGATGCGATCGCATGCGAAGGAACTTGGAGTTGATGCGGACAAGATTATCGCGGGGGGCGGATCAGCGGGCGGGCATTTGGCGACGGCGACGGCACTGATCGATGAGTTCAACGCGGAGGGTGACGACTTGAGCGTCTCGTGCAAACCGTGCGCGCTCGTGCTGTTCAATCCGGTCGAAGATGTAACGCATTTGCCAGAGGGAACCAGACTGGATTTGGGCGATGCGGCGATGCGAAAGCGGTTGTCGCCGATCTTTGGCTTGCGAAGAGACTCACCGCCGATGATTGTGTTTTTCGGTTCCGCGGACGAGCGATGGGGACCGCAAGGCATGGGGTTTGTGAATAGGGCGAAGGAAATCGGGGCGAAGATCCAGCTCTACATTGCGCCGGGTCAGAGTCACGGGTTCTTCAACCAGTCGCCGTGGACGGAAGTTACAGCGGCGAAGGCGGATGAGTTTTTGGCGTCGCTCGGGTATTTGCAGGGGCCGCCGACGATCAAGCTGCCGGCGGATGCGCCGCAGTTGGAGAAGAAGTGACCGTGGCTGCAACCAAAGGGCGGACAATCACGGATGTGGTTCACGACATCATGGCGAAGTTGCCTGAGGCGGAGGAGTTTATTTCGCACGGCGCGCAGACGTTTCGGGTGCGCGGCAAAGTGTTTGCGTTCTACACGATCAATCACCACGGCGATGGGCGCGTGGCATTGAACCTGGTTGCGCCGCCGGGCGCTCAAGCGGCGTTCGTGAAGATGCGGCCGAAGGTGTATTTTGTGCCGGCCTATGTGGGGTCGCGGGGTTGGTTGGGCGTTAAGTTGGACAAGGGCCTAGCGTGGAGCGAAGTGTGCGAGCAAGTGCGCGAGGCGTACGCCAAGATCGCACCTGAGGCGTTGGTGCGAGGGGTCGATGCGAAATTCAGCGTTCGCCCGCCATCGCGGAAGTTTCGGGCCGACGAAATCGATCACTTTGCCGGCAAGACGGCGCGGGCTGTGCTCAAGAAAATGGACTGGATTTGCAGTCGGCTACCCGAGACGGAGCGAAGCTCGAAGTTCGGCTGCCCGATGTGGAAGGCTGGTGCGAAAACATTCGTATGCGCGCACTATTACTCGGGACGGCTCAAGCTGCAGGTTTGGGTCGGGGCCGCGCGGCAGAAGCTGCTCTCGCGGGACAAGCGATTTCAGGTATCGCAATACACGGGGCACAATGGGTGGATCGATCTCGATGTGGAGCGAGAGCAAGACTGGGATGAGATCGAGCGGCTTGTGCTTGAAAGTTATCGGCACTTTGCCCTGAAGCGGATGTTGAAGGTCCTCGACGAACGCCACATGCAATAATGCAATCGTGTGTTCGCTAACTTTTGTGATTGACGTCGAGGCCGAACGGATTGAACGCTGTACCGGTGTCGAAGTAGTCGACGCCCTCTGCCCGCTTCAGGGCGACGCACAGCCAATAGCTGAACGGTACGCCGAGGATTTCGATGGCGACTTTGAGCAGGTAGTGGGTGATGCCGATTTTGGCGATGAGGTCCCAGGACCAGACGGTCGAGAATGCGAGCGGGTAGAAGATGAGCGAATCGGCGAGTTGACCGAAGACGGTGGAGAGGATCGCTCGCTTCCAATAGGCGCGGCCTTGGTCGATCACTTTGAGGCGGGCGAGGATGATCGAATTGACGAAGTCACCGACGAGGAACGCTAGGAGCGAAGCGGCGAAGATTTGCGGCACGACTTTAAAGACCGCCTCGTAGTGATGTTGGATTTCGATCCGGGCGGGGTCGGGCGGCATCGCGAGGACGGCCCAGCTCATTGCGGCGGCGTAGAGCTGCGCGGCAAAGCTTAGCCAGATGACGCGGCGGGCACGGCGGAAGCCGTAGACTTCGGTTAGGACGTCCCCGAGGATGTACGTGACGGGGAAAAAGACCACCGCGCCGCCGAAGATGAGTGGGCCGAATGGCGTTTCGATGCGGGCGATTTTCAGCACGAGCATATTCGTGCAGACGGCGACCGTGGCCGCCAGCACGCAGAGCATGTCGTAGTAATGGAACGACGCAGGGTCTTTGCGGATGCTCGATGAGCTTGGTGCTTCGCTTGTTGTGGTCGGAGATTCTTTTTCCACGCGGGTGCTCATTGCGCTTTCGAGCGGCTCGGCGGGAGCCTCGCCCTCCCCTTGCGACTGTTTTTGGGTTGGACATGCAGCGTATCCGTAACCCATGAACGCTGTCAAAAGGAATCGAATTGAACCCGACCATTGACCGACCAGCGTAAGATGGAGTTTGAAAGGCTGGCATTGATGACGCCCGAATATTGGGACAAGGCGAAACGTACACTCATTCGGCGCGATCCGGTGCTGGCGACGGTGATTCGTTCGTATCGCGGTGAAACGATGAAGCTGCGGGGGAAGGGGTTTCAGACGCTCGCGCGGGCGATCGTGGGGCAGCAGATTTCGGTGAAGGCCGCGGACAGCATTTGGCGGCGGGTTAGAAAATCAGTGGTGCGCGTGAATCCGAAGCGGATGGCATACGCGCCGTCTGAAGAGCTGCGAGCGTGTGGGCTGTCGAATGCGAAGGTGCTATATATGCACTCGCTCGCGAATCATTTTCTGGAGAACGCGCGGCAGATTCGGCAGTGGCCGCGGATGGAGGATGAGGCCATCATTGGCGAGCTGACGACGATCAAAGGCATTGGCCGATGGACGGCGGAGATGTTTTTAATTTTTGCACTCGGTCGGCCGGATGTGTTTCCGATTGATGACCTTGGGCTGCTGAAAGGCATTTATCGGCTGTACAACGGTGGCGAGAAAATGACGAAGGACGCCGTGCTGGCGGTTGGGGAAACGTGGCGGCCATATCGGTCGCTCGGGACTTGGTACATGTGGCGAGTGCTCGATCCGCTGCCGGTGCTGTACTAGTTAAGAAGCAAGGGACATCACGCACTGCCTATGAGAATGCCGGCGAGAAATACCAGCAGGCCGCCGACGACGACTTGGAAGGCAGCGCGGAGGAATGGTGTGTCCATGTAGTGGTTGCGGATGTAGGCGATGACGCCGAGTTCGATGACGACTACCGCGACGGCGACGCTCGTGGCGATCTTGAAGCTGGGAATTAGGTATGGCAGCGTGTGGCCGATGCCGCCGAGAGTGGTCATAAGGCCGCAGACGATGCCGCGGATCCAGGGGTGGCCGCGGCCGGTGAGGGTGCCGTCGTCTGAGAGCGCTTCGGCGAAGCCCATGCTGATGCCGGCGCCGATCGAGGCGGCGAGGCCGACGCGGAACGCGTCGCTGCTGAGGTGCGTGGCGAAAGCGGCGGCGAAGAGGGGCGCGAGCGTGCTGACGCTGCCATCCATGAGGCCGGCGAGGCCGGGCTGCACAACTTGCAGCACGAACAGGCGGCGGCGGGCTTCTTCCTCTTGTTTGCGGACGTCGGTCGTGAGTTTTTCTTTTTCGAGTTCTTCGGCGATGTGGGTGTGCTCGCGCTCTTCGGCGGCGAGATCGCCGAGCAGCGCGCGGATGCCGGCATCGGTCGTGCGGCGCATCGCAGCTTCGTAGAACTGGCGAGTTTCCATCTCCATCGATTCGGCCAGCTTGCGAACATGGTCGATGCCGAGGTTGCTCGAAAGCCACACCGGGCGGCGGCGGATGAAGCCGCGGACGTCTTGCTTGCGGATGAGCGGGATATGTTCGCCGAATCGGGCGCGATAGATTTCGATCAGGCGGTGACGGTGGCCGTCTTCTTCGGTCACCATTGCGCGGAAGATGTCGGCCGTGGCGGGGTATGTGGTCTTAAGATTCTCGGCGAGATCGGCGTAAATGCGGGCATCTTCCTCTTCCTGCGAGATTGCGAGCGCGAGGATTTCCTTTTCGCTGAGAGAGTCGAAGGACCGCATGGGAGCAGTTTACGCTTTTAGCGATTGCATATCGATCACAAAACGGTATTTGACGTCGCCTTTGATGACTCGCTCGTACGCTTCGTTGATTTTCTGGATGGGGATGAGTTCGATATCGGAGGTAATGCAGTGCTTGGCACAGTAGTCGAGCATTTCCTGCGTTTCGGCGATGCCTCCGATGCCGGAGCCGGCGATCGAGCGGCGGGCCATGAGCAGGTTAAAAACGGCTGGAGATGGATGGGGCGTGGCGGGTGCGCCGACAAGGACCATCGTGCCATCGCGGCCAAGGAGCGACGTGTAGGCGTCGAGATTGTGAGGCGCTGCGACCGTGTTGACGATCAGGTCGAAGCTACGAATGTGGCGCTGCATTTCATCGGCGTTCTTGGAGACGACCACTTCGCTGGCACCGAGGCGCTTGCCATCTTCGATTTTGGAAGTCGACGTGGTGAATAGAACTGTGTGAGCGCCTAAAGCATGGGCAAACTTAACGCCCATGTGGCCAAGCCCGCCTAGACCGACGATGCCAACTTTTTTGCCGGGGCCGGCGTTCCAATGCTTGAGTGGCGAGTAAAGGGTGATGCCGGCGCAGAGCAGCGGCGCGGTGGCGGCAGGGTCGAGCGTTTTAGGGACGTGAAGAACGAAGTGTTCTTTCACGACGATGCGGTCGGAGTAGCCGCCGTATGTGGTCGGTGCTGTGTTGTAAGGATCGTGCGAGTTGTAGGTGAAGATCGTGGCGCCGTTGTCGCAATATTGTTCGAGATGCTCCTGGCAGCTGCGACACTTGAGGCAGGAGTCGATCATGCAGCCGGTGGCGGCGAGGTCGCCGGGTTTGAATTTGGTGACTTTAGGGCCGACTTTTGTCACGCGGCCCACGATTTCGTGGCCCGGGACGCAGGGATAAACGGTGGGCCAGATGTCCCACTCGTTGCGAACGGTGTGGATATCGGAATGGCACACGCCGCAGAAGAGGATTTCGAATTCGACGTCATCCGGGCCGACTTCGCGGCGAGGGATCGTGACGGATTCGAGGCGAGACGTCGGGCTGTTGGCCGCGAATGCGCGAGCGTTCGACATGGGGTGTCCTTTCGAGTGTGCCGCCGGTGCTGTGATCTACTTTTATGCGGCACGTTCACAAGCGGCAAGGCGCTCGCAACTTGCTGTAGTGAGTGTCGTTGCCCGAATGAACTGAAATCTAGGGCTCGGGCGGAGTAACAATTTCGACCGTTTCGGTGCGAGCATCGAGCAAGCTGAGGGAGGTATAAATCGGCGGATTCCCCATCAGCGTGGGAATCAATATCGCCGCGAAGCAGGCGCCGAGCATGGGGAGGAGCATCGTGAAGCTGCCCGTCATCTCGGTGATGAGAACGATGCCAGTGACGGGTGCCCGGACGACGCCGGTGAAGAAGGCGGCCATGCCGACGACGGCAAAGGCGCTGGCGGAGACGTCGATGTCTGGCCGAAAGTAATGCACGGCGGCGTAAAAGAGTAAGCCGATTTGAGCGCCGAGCACAAGCATGGGAGCGAACAGACCGCCGGGCGTTGCGGCGGCATAAGAGACTGGGCCAAGGATAAAACGGACGAGGAATACGAAGACGAGAACGTTGGGTAGGTATGCGCCGTCGATCGAATGTTGGGCGAGTGTTTGACCGCCGCCAACGAGGTTGGGTGCGAAGTAAGCGAGCAGACCGACGCAGCCGCCAATGACGGCGGCGCGTAGTTCGATCGGGCGGCGTTTGAAACCGTCAATTAAGCCGATTGATTTCAGAATCGCCCGGTTATAGGCAATTGCGACGAAGCCAGCACAAACCCCCAGCAAGACGAAGACTATGTTAGCGAGCGCGCTGTGATAGTCGAGCGACTCGACGTGTAGCTCGGGGCCATCGCCCAGGAAGATGCGAGCGACAGCCATCGCAGTGGCCGAGGCACCGAGAGCCGCGATTGCGATTTGGGTTTCGAAGCGGCGAACTAGCTCTTCGAGGACGAAAATGGCGCCAGCGATCGGGGCATTAAATGCGGTGGCCAGACCAGCGCCGGCGCCAGCGGCGATGAGCACGCGGCAATCCGGCCACGGGCGGCGCATGATTTTGCCCATGAAGTAGCCGAGGCACGCGCCGATCTGCACGCTGGGTCCTTCGCGGCCGAGCGCGAGTCCAGAACCGATCGAGAGAATGCCGCCCACGAGTTTGACGGGAATGATTCCGGCCTCGGGTGGCCGGACGGTGGCGTCGAGAACGGCCTCGGTATGCGGGATGCCGCTGCCCGAGGCGCGCGGTGCGAAGCGACGGACCAGCCAGGCCGCGATTCCAGCGGCTGCGGCGCAGATCAGGACGATCAATACGGGGCCGATCACCGGAAGCGAGTAGGACCAACTAATAAGCGCGTTCCGCGCGAGGTCGGCATGCTCGAGTCCAAGTCGAAACAGGGCTCCGATGAAGCCGGTCACGGCTCCGACGAGCAGGGACAGTAACGCAATTGGGACAAGATTGTCGCGGTCAGTTGCGGTGGAATGGGACGTCATCAAGTTGAGAGTCGCGGGTGAACCGGCGGGATACAAACCGGCGGGTCGCACAACGTGTCTACTTAGTTACGGCGGCGCGCTCTGCGACGCGTTTGCGAATCAGTTCGAGGTCGTCTTTGGGTGTAGCGTTGATGAGTTTGCGCGTGTAGGCCTCTTGCGGGTTCTTGTAGATGCTTTCCGACGGACCGAACTCGACGATTTTGCCGTTGTTCATCACCGCCATCATGTCTGCCATGAATTTCACGACGCTGAGTGCGTGGCTGATGAAGATGTAGGTGAGGCCGCGCTTGTCTTGGAGTTCTTTCAGGAGGTTCAGGACTTGGGCTTGGACGCTGACATCGAGCGACGAGACCGATTCGTCGCAGATGATGAACTCGGGACCGGCGGCCAGCGCGCGGGCGATACAAACGCGCTGGCGTTGGCCGCCGGAGAATTCGTGGGGGTAGCGGCGGAGGTAATTTGGCGTGAGGCCGACTTCTTTCAGGAGGCTGGCGGCGCGGTCGCGGCGTTCGTTTTTGTTCGCGCCGACACCTTGGATGACCATCGGCTCGGTGATAGCGGCCTCGATCGTCATGCGCGGGTTGAGCGAGCCATACGGGTCTTGAAAGACGATTTGCATTTTGCCGCGCATGGCGCGTAGCTCGCTGCCGCTAAGGGCAGCGACGTTGGTGCCGCGGTAGAGGACTTGGCCGCCGGTGGGCTCGATGAGCCGGAGGATCGCGCGGCCGGTGGTGGTTTTGCCGCAGCCACTTTCGCCAACGAGGCCGAGCGTTTGGCCGGGATAGACGTTGAAGCTGATATTGTCGACGGCGCGGATGTGATCGACCGTGCGGGCGAGGATGCCGCGGCGGACGGGGAAATGGACTTCGAGGTTTTTGACGGCGAGCAGTGGTTGCGTGCCTTCGGCGACGGTTTTAGCATCGGGCGCGTGGTAGCCTTCTTCCCACGGGTGGCCGATCGCAGCGAGTTCGGTTTTTGGGTGGAGGAGGCGGCCGCGGCCTGCGGTTTCGAGGTGGTGAAGGCGGGCGGCGTCCATCTTCTTTTCGATGACGCGGAAGCCGGTGCCTTCTTTCACCGTTTGCATGAAGTCGTCGACGGTGGGGAGACGGCGGTATTTGCTTTCGAGGCGCGGGCGGCAGGCGAGGAGGCCTTTGGTGTAGGGATGCTTGGGGTTCGAGAAGATTTCGAGTACTGGCGCGTACTCGACTTCTTCGCCGCGGTACATGACGAGTACGTCGTCGGCGATTTCAGCGATCACGCCGAGGTCGTGCGTGATGAAAATGATCGCCATGCCACGGTTGTCGCGGAGCTTGCGGAGGATTTCTAAAATTTGAGCTTGGATTGTGACGTCGAGCGCGGTGGTCGGCTCGTCGGCGATGAGGACTTGCGGGTTGCAAGAGAGGGCCATCGCGATCATGACTCTCTGCTTTTGGCCGCCGGACATTTGGTGCGGGTAGGAGTCGACGCGCTGTTCTGGTTTTGGGATGCCGACTTCGCGCATGAGGTCGATGGCTTTTTGGCGGGCTTCGGCCTTGCTGACTTTTTGGTGGAGGATGATGGCCTCCATAATTTGAGCGCCGACGGTGAACACCGGGTTGAGGGACGTCATCGGCTCTTGAAAGATCATGCTGATATCGCGGCCGCGGATCGACTGCATCTCGCGTTCGGGCAGCTTCACGAGGTCTTTGCCGAGGAAGGCGATGCGGCCGGTCTCGACTTTTGCGTTCGATGAGAGCAGGCGCATGATCGAGAGCGAGGTGACGCTCTTGCCGGAGCCGCTCTCGCCGACGATGCCGAGCGTGCGGCCAGGCTCGAGGCGGAAGGTGAGGTCGTCGACGGCGCGGATGACGCCTTCGTCGGTGTGGAAGTAAGTGCGGAGGTCGGTGACTTCTAGGACTGGGGGCATGGGATTATTTAACCACAAAGGCACGAAGAGCACGAAGGAGAAAAGAAAAGATCTTTTGAATTACCTAGTGTCCTTCGTGCCTTTGTGGTTGAAATCTTACTTTCTTCAGTTTCCTGGTTGGCGAAGTCGCGGGTCGGTTGCTTCCTGGAGGCCTTCGCCGATGAGGTTGTAGGCTAGGACGGTGAAGAAGATCGCAAGGCCGGGGAAGGCGATGAGCCACCACATTTGGAGGTTGTCGCGGCCGGCTTCGAGGAGCGCGCCCCAGCTGGGGTTCGGCGGGGGGGCACCGAAGCCGAGGAAGCTGAGGGCGCTTTCGATCAGGATCGCCGAGGCGATACCGAAGGTGATAGGGACGAGCACCGGGGCGAGGCCGTTGCGGAAGATGTGGCGGAACATTATGCCGAACCAGCCAACGCCAACGGCGCGGGCGGCGGTGACGAAGTCGGCTTCGCGGAGGCGGATGAATTCGCCCCGCATGAGGCGGGCGATGCCGGTCCAACTGGTGAGGCCGAGGACGGCCATGAGATGCCAGATTGTGGGGTGCGGGAGGACGGCGATGAGGGCAAGAATTAAAACGAGTGGCGGAATGCACATGACGAATTCTATGAGGCGGCTGAGGAGCATGTCTGCCCAGCCACCGAGGTAGCCGGCGAAAGCGCCGAGCGTGATACCGATGGCGCCGGCGATTCCCATCGAGACGAAGCCGACGAGCATGGCGGTGCGGGTGCCGTGGACCATTTCGGCAAAGACATCGACGCCGGCCCGCGTGGTACCGAATAAGTTAAGGCTGTTGGGGTGGCCTTTATCGCGCGTGGGATTGGCGGGGTGGTCGGGCCATTCGTCGGCGCGTACGCGGCGTTGGGGGTCTTGGTAGACGAGCGGCCAGAGGGCCCAGCTCTCTGGGTCGCTCTCTTTTAGTTTGGCGGGGTAGACGTTGCGGAAGTGGTCGGTCACGAAGATGGGGTTTTCCCACGAGCGGTGGAAGTAACCCAGCGCGGGAAAATAGATGTGGCCTTTGTATTTGCAAATGATCGGCTTGGTGCCGGCAATGGCGGGAGAGAACAGGGCGACGCACGCCATGAAGAGGACGTAGGCGAGTGCGACCATTGCCAACTTCCGGCGGCGGAAGCGGAGCCAAGTTTCGGCCCAGAAGCCGCGCGACGTTTCTAGCTGCTGCGGGTCAGCGGCAGGTGCATCGGCGAGTGGCGGTGTGATGTTGGGACCGATACTCATGGCGTATTCAAAATAGAAAACCGGGGGCTAGCCACCCATAGGGTACCCGGCTGCTGATGAATCATTCATAACTGACGCGCGGGTCGACGAAGGCATAGCAGATGTCGGCCAGTAGTTGGCCGACTAGAGTAAGAACAGAGAACATTAGGATTAATCCCATTAGCGTGGGGTAATCTCGCATGCGGATGGATTCGAAGAACAATTTGCCCATGCCGGGCCAGCCGAAGATTTGTTCGAGGATGATACTGCCGCTCAGTAATGCCGGCAGCTCGAGGCCGATGAGTGTGACCAGCGGAATCATTGTGTTGCGGAAGGCGTGGTGGAAGAGAATTCGCCAGTAGCCGACGCCTTTAGCGCGGGCGGTGCGAATGTAGTCTTGGCGAATGACTTCCTGCATGTTGGCGAGAATGAAACGGCTGTAATAGGCGAGTGTGCCATAGGTGAAACACGCGACGGGCAAGACGGCGTGTTTGAATAGATCGAGAAACTTTCCGCCGAACGACATTTGGTTGAAGTGATCGCCCGTCATGCCGAAGAGCGGCAGCTCGAAGGCGGTGCCATGGAGCTGAACTGCGAATAAGACCTGCAACGCGAGTGCCGCGACGAACGACGGCAGCGAATACAGCATGTAGAGTAGCACGCTTATAGTGCGTTCATCCCAGCGACCGTTGCGAGCTGTGGCGTAAAGACCGAGCGGGATTGCCAAAAGGTACGAGATGATGAGCGATGAAAGCGTCAGCAAGAGCGTGGCTCCGATTCGCTCTCGAATTACATGAGCAACCGCGGCGTGTTGCGTGAACGATTCACCGAGGTCGCCGTGAAGCAGCTTGCCGAGCCACTTGAAGTAGGAAATGTACCAGGGGTCGTTAAGGCCGTACATTTCGCGCATGCGCGTGATGTCTTCGGGAAGCATGTGTTTGCCGGGATCCATCATTTCGAGCCGCACCAGCAGCGGGTCGCCGGGCATCAGGCGAAGCAGGCCGTAGACGAAAAACGTAATCAGCAGCAGCGTGAGCAGGCCCAACAGAATTCGGCGGATGATGTAGGAGGACATCGGTTTATCTCACGGCATCCACAACGACATGACGCCCGGGACATACGCATACGGGCCGCGCGGGCTGAAGCGGTAGCCGCGCAGTGAATGGCTGAAACCGAAGAAGCGGTTTTGGTTGTAAAGGAACATATAAGGCTGGTCGGCGTAAATGAGGTTCGCGATTTCACCGTAGATTTCGGCGCGTTTTTGGGGATCAAACTCCAGGAGGCCGGCTTTGTAGAGCGCATCGACCTTTGGATTCGAGTAGGAACCGAAGTTTCGGTCTTCGCCGGTTCCGAAAATGTTTGAGGTCAGCGAGGGATCGGTGCCAGTGCCCCAACCGGCCATTTCGGCTTCGTATTTTTTGTTTTGGACGCGCTCTTGGAAGACGGCCGCTTCCATGGGAACGACGTGACAAATGACGCCGATGCTGTCGAGGTTTTCTCGCAACAAATTACAAATGTCGATGCGATCGGGTTTGAGGCTTACGGTGAGGTTGAACTCGAACGGAATACGCTTGCCGTTCACTTCTTTGTCGCGGATGCCGTCGCCGTCGGTGTCGATCCAGCCTGCTTCGTCCAGCAGTTTTTCGGCTTTGTCGAGATTGAACTCATAAAGCGGCAGCGGATGTTTCGGATACATCCACGCGTCGGGAGCGAAGATTCCGTGGCACCGTGGATAGAGCCCGTAACACAGGTCGTTGATCATTTCGTCGTAGTTCATCGCGCAAGCCATGGCCTGGCGGACGCGGACGTCTTCGAAGAATGGCGTCTTTAGGTTCCAGCCGATGTACATGTAGAGCCATTCGTTGCCGTAGGCTTTCGTGTTGCTGTCGTAGAAGTCGCGCCCGGAAGTTTGCGTCTGCCACTGTTGGGCTTCGAGCTCCGTTTCTTGAATGCGGCCCGATTTGAGAGCGAGCAAGCGCGTGTTTCCGTCTTCGAGAAGATGGAAGGTCACTTCCTTAAAGAATGGTTTCCCGCGCACCTGTTTGCCATTGTGCATGTAGAAGTTTTCGCGGCGTTGCATAACGAGGTTGGAGCCACGGTTCCATTCGATGAGCTCGTACGGACCGCCGACCACAGGCTTCAATTGCTGTTGAGTGTGGAACGCGCTCGTCGTGAGCGTCGGGTCTTCGGGAATCGATTTCTCGAAAATGTGTTTCGGAATGATTGGGAAATTAAGGTCCCACGTATTCGTCGCCTGGGCAGCTTTGTGGAAGAACACGAGCGTGTGATCATCGTAGGCTTCGACCCATTTGATCTGGTCGGGTCCCGATCGCACCGCCGGAATCGGAATTTTCGAGGTCATGATCGCTTGGAAGGTGAACACGACATCATGGGCGGTGATCGGTTTGCCATCCGACCAGACCAAGTCATCTCGGAGCACTATCTTATCCAACAGGTGATCCTTGCTCGCTTTCCAAGATACAACCGCATTGGCGTCAGCGAACGGAACCAAGTTCCAGTCGAAGTTGATGATGAAAAGGGCAGTCAGGTCGCCGAATTCCGCTTCGGCGAACGAGCTCATGAGCAGTGGATTGGTCGAGGCAAGATCCATAACCTGGCAGCGGCCGATCGAGGCGTCGAAATTGGCGCCCTTTCCATCGGCGGGCGGGACCATCGACAGCGCGCTGATGATTTTTTTGTTGTCTTCTGGCGAGTCGTTGTGCAAGCGGAGCGCTTCCTCGACGGAGACCAGCGGCGGCTCTTTCTTTTTCTGGTCGCGAAGCTCTTCCATCGGGTCGACGACGGGCATGTCTTGCCAGTCTGCCGTTTTATCGAGCTCCGCGAGCAGCGGCGGCGTGAAGGGCTCGATGAGATCGCCGAGTTTGAATTTGTCGTCGGCGGGCGGCTTTTCGGCGCTAGAAGCAGTCGAAAGCGCGAGTGCAATCAGCAGGGCGAGATAGAGCGAGCGTCGGAGCAAGATATTCACGGACCGTTAAAGACAAGCTGGTGAAATCTGCCAGCAGTGTGACGGAAATGTACGCTACAGAATGGTTTACATCGCGTCAACGAGCGCAACACACCAGGCGGTCGCTATCGCTTACGTTGGACGCCTTCGGCGTGCTGCTAGCAACCGAGATTCGTTCGCAAAAGCCGTTGCTCACTGTGGGATACGACTGCTAAGCTGCCGCCCCAAATTCTCGGTGCCCACTTTGTTTGCTAAGGGAATGCTATGGCAATTCGGCGCGTGCGGTTGGCGGTTCTGGCGATGACGTTGTTGGCGGTTCAACTTCTAGTGTTGGACGCGGCTGCGCAGAATCAGAACGGAAGTGCGGCGCAGAAGTTGTTTAAACCGCAGCCGGCGAATCAGAATCGCCCTGCCGCGAAGCCGCAGGCGGCGACGGATGCCAATGCGAAGGGGCAGGCGGCGGTTGTCCCCACGGCGCCCGAAAAACTCGATCCGAAGGAGCGCGCGGAGTTTTTGAAACTCATTGGGGCGAACTGGATTTGGTCGCCGGCCTACAAGAAGGATGAAGTGCCGGTCGGCGACTGCTATTTCCGCAAGACGTTCAATTTGACGAACGCGGAATTTGGCCAGGTGCACGTTGCCTGCGATAACCAGTACGAACTTTACGTGAACGGCAAGCTGGTCGGCAAAGGTGGCGACTGGCGGAAGATGGACGTGCACGACATTCAGAAGTTTCTCGTGAGCGGGACGAATGTCGTGGCGATCAAGGGCATTAACACCGACGAAGGCGCGGCCGGACTCGTGGCCCGCGTTATCGTGAAGGAGAAAGGCGGCACGTTCGAGAGTTTTTCGACGGACGCGACGTGGAAGACAAGCGTGAAGGCGGCAGCGGACTGGGCGCAGCCGATGATGCACGACGA
>Ga0206917_1053_pt1 | contig 33857 bp, 28 predicted proteins | sample Alteio_BWOrgHeat_68_FD_152931 | JGI IMG/M metagenome (GOLD analysis project Ga0206917, IMG submission 152931) | Enriched cells from forest soil in Barre Woods Harvard Forest LTER site, Petersham, Massachusetts, United States -... | ecosystem: Environmental > Terrestrial > Soil > Temperate forest >...
AAATGTGGCCGACTTCGATGCCGCGCGCCTCGCGCAGATGTTCCTTGGGGATGGGGCATTTCTCCGGGGAGTGTTTCTCGTCTGCCGCCGCATAGAGCCCGCGCATATCCTGCGCACTCATCGTGAGCTTGCCGCTGCGTATGTCGTCAAACCGTGCGTCGTAAAAGAGCGCAGACTCGCCCGTCTCGGCCACAATGTGGAATTCATGGCTCAGATCGCCGCCGATGGCTCCGCTGTCTGCCTGCACGGCGATGGCAGAGAGCCCCATGCGCGCGAAGGTCTTGAGGTAGGTTTCATACATCACGTCGTAGGAGCGCTTGGCCCCTTCGTAATTCAGATCGAACGAATAAGCATCCTTCATCAGGAATTCGCGGCCGCGCATCACGCCGAAGCGGGGGCGGATCTCGTCGCGGAATTTCCACTGGATATGATAGAGCATCTTGGGAAGTTGCTTGTAGCTCTTCACCGCGTGGCGGAACACATCGGTGATGACTTCCTCGTTGGTGGGGCCGTACAGCATTTCGCGTTCGCTGCGGTCGGTGATGCGGAGCATCTCCTTACCGTACGCCTCGTACCGGCCCGATTCGCGCCACAATTCGGCGGGCTGGATAGTCGGCATCAGCATTTCCTGCGCGCCCGCCTTGTCCTGCTCCTCACGCACGATCCGCTCGACGTTGCGCAGCACGCGGAAGCCCAGCGGCAGCCAGTTATAGATGCCCGCGCCCAGCTGGCGCACCATTCCCGCACGCAGCATGAGGCGGTGGGACGCGATCTGCGCCTCGGAGGGGGTTTCCTTGATCAGCGGCAGGAAAAAATGGGAAAGGCGCATGAAAATCCTTCTGGTTTTATTTGACGGGGACGATGCCACTCTGAATGGCAATGTCAATACCCCATGTGAGAAACACGGCCAGCACCGTCACCGCAGCACATTTAAGGGGCAGGCGCGGCTTGCCGGAGCCCATTCCCAGCGGCGCTATCATGAACAACAGCATCCACCAGGACACGACGTAGGCGATGATGGCTTGCGTCCAGGTCATCGATGCTATGCCTGCTCGAGTTCGATGAGCGTCCCGCAGCAATTCTTCGGATGCAGGAACAGCACCGGCTTCCCACGCGCGCCGGAAGAAAGCTTTCCGTCGCCCAGCACGCGCATGCCCGATTGCATGAGGATTTCCCGCGCCCGCGCGATGTCCTCCACCCCAAAGCAGAGGTGATGCACCCCACCCGAGGGGTTTCTGGCCAGAAACCCGGCCACGGGAGAATATTCCCCCAGCGGATGCAGCAGTTCGATCCGGCTATCGGCCAAGGAAACGAACATCGTCGTCACGCCATGTTCGGGCAATTCCACCGGCGCGGACACTTCGGCCCCGAATGTTTCCCGGTACAGCCTGCCCGCCGCATCCAAATCCGGCACTGCGATGGCCACATGCAAAAGCCTTCCTATCATAACTATATTATTCAATAGGTTGAAAATGGACTGTCATCAAATCTTCACTTGGTATAGGGAAAAGCCGTGTCTATAATGATCTGTAGCATACCAGTCGGTTCGGCGTCATGCCAGAAGAGTCAAACGCATTAATATGAGTAGCATCAGGCACTTTATGAAACGCAACCATCCCTTTTTCGCCGCACTCTCCCGTATCAGAGGCGCCATAAATGCGCGATTGGCCTTTTGGGTACGCCGTCTGCGCCTCGCCAGTTCCGCCCGCAAACAGGCGGAGCAGCCCGTTATCTCTGCCGTAGCGACGGTCATCCAACCCATCATACTCCCCGTCATCGCCCCGATACAGCACGACTCCCAGGCTTTCAAAGCGGGATCGGCAGTGGCCTTTATTACGCCCATCGGCGCATATGCCGGAAAACCAGCGCCGCAGGATATCCGCGCGCTCGCAGAACAGCAGTTCCAGCGCATGGAACCTTCGCGCGGGACGACCATTAACTGAGAGCATAAGACAGGCAAGAGACAGGAACAGGAGCAGGGTATGTTAAGCGATGATATCACCAGGGTGGCAGGAGCGGCGGTCGGCACGGTCGTCAATGCCGTCAGAGGCGCCGTCAAAGGCGCACTGATAGTCGGCGCGATTGCTGCTGCGGTCGGCATAGGCGGCTGGCTCCTGGCCGGCGGCGCACCTGCGGTGGGCGCGCTCTCGATGTACATGGCAGCTCATGCGCATGTGGGCGCGGCAGCGGCGATGGGCGCCATGGTGATGGGTGTCACCAGCCTCATTCCCGGCAGCCGCGAGGGGCTCAGCCTGCGCAGAATGTTCAGAAAACGCGATGAAAGCCTTTCGGATCTGGTGCCCGTCCGTCAGCCCGAAGTGGCGCGGGCGCCCGCCGTACAGCAGGCAACAGGCGCCGAGAATCAGGAATACCTCGCCGTACCCAACCCTTACTACCGGCCCGGCGCAGGTGCAGAGGCGCTCCGCAGAAGCCAGGAAGCCACCGCGCAGGGAGCCGGCGTCGTTCGCAGCTAGCGCAACGATACGCAGACCATAAAAAATACGGCGGGGATTGCTCCTCCGCCGTATTTTCTTATTAACTCAACGTATGATTAATCGTTTTTGTCCGCATTCTTGCGGGCGAGTTTGCGGGTGCGGCGCACAGCCTCAGCGGCACGGCGGACACGTTCCTCGGACGGTTTCTCAAAATGGCGGCGCATTTTCATTTCACGGAAAATGCCTTCGCGCTGCATCTTCTTCTTGAGCGCACGCAACGCCTGATCCACGTTATTGTCACGAACGACGACTTCTACCACAGTATTACCTCCTTAGGGCATAGGGGCGGAAAGAGTACTTCCTCGTACTCTTAATGTCGAGCGAAAATTGCGTTATCGCATTATACGCTACGGGCACCCGTTTCACGGGACGTTGGCGGCCGTGCGGGCGAGGGCGGGGCCTTGAGATTCTCCGCAGGAGAGTGGTCGCTGCCCTTTCCAAGCGAGGTCGAAAGGGACTGGGCAACCTTCGGATCCACTTTAACATTTTCCTTGGCGACAGGGGCGGATTTTACTCCCTTTTCCGTGAGGCTCGTGTTAATCGCGGGACTGAATTTTCTGGGCTCTGGCTTCACAATCTCCTGCATGGCCTGGCCCGCGCCCAGCGCCGCAGCGACTGCCTTGGGGGGCATGGCGGCGACGCCACGGCCCTTTTCCACCGACGCAGTCTTTCCCGCAGCGGCACCCTGCACCTCCTCATGGTGCATGGCGACCTCGTATTGTTTCTGCACCTGGGTGGTCTTATGCACGGCGCTGTCCGCATTCAGCGCAGCCACCACTTCCGTCACGCGAATATTCTGGCCTGCCAGCCCCACAGCACCGCCCGTCGCGGCGATGCTGCTGATCGCATTGCCCGCTTCGCTCGCACTCGTGCCTTTCAGATAGGCCTGGAGTTCCGGGTTCGAGGCCATATGCGGCGCATCGGCCAGATTAAGCCCGTTTTTATCCAGCGCCCCTATGGCGCCGATTTCATTGAGCACGGCGTCCGCGGCGGACGCCAGAGCATCGGAAGCAGGAGGTTGCGCAGGCGCCTTGCTCATGTGGGTTACTTCAGGAAAGGCGGGTTTTCTTTCAAAATATGACGTATTATAGTATGAAAGAATCGTTTGAGTGTGAATTTTTTGTGACCAAGCTGTTTCTCAACAACCGGATAATCGAGGCGGATGCGGCGCTGGTGTCCGTGGACGAACGCGGGTTCCGCTTCGGGGACGGCGTATTCGAGACCATTCCCGTCCATGATGGGATTCCTTATCTTTTTGAATACCATCATCAAAGGCTCGAAGAAGGGCTGAAGGCGCTGCGGATCGCATCCGACACTGCCGCCCTGCCCGTCCACGCCCTGCAGCTGATACAGGAAAACCGCATCGGCGAAGGCATGCTGCGCATGTATATCAGCCGGGGCATCGGCAGCCGGGGATACCTCCCCGCATCCGCCACCCAGCCCGCCACCCTCATCATGCAAACGCTTCCTTTCCCTCTCAAACCCAGGGAGCCCGTTTCTCTCTGGCTTTCGGGTTACGAAAAAATTTCGCCGCGCGCCCTCCCCGTCCATTGCAAGCTGGCCCAGGGCGTAAACGCCACCCTCGCCCGCATGGAAGCGCAGGATCACGACTGCTATGAGGCCCTGCAATGCGACGCGGAGGGATTTCTATCGGAAGCCAGTTCCGCCAACCTCTTCTGGCTGCGTAACGGCACGCTTTTTACCCCTTCTCTTGCCTGCGGCGCGCTGGCCGGAGTCACGCGCAGGCGCCTGCTGGAACTGGCTCCCTGCTCCGTGCAGGAAGGCCGGTTCACGTTGGACGATCTGCGGCAGGCCGAAGCCGTGTTTATCACCAACACCGCCTCCGGCATCCTGCCGGTGGATTGTCTTCTTCCCCAGGGATTCATATGGGACAGCGCACATCATGCCGCGCCGTTTATCGCCCTGCGCAACCGGGATATCGCGGATTATGCACGCAGAGCGCGCGACAATGCCATATACGCGGGGTGATGGCACCGCCAGAGATGAATCGTAACTTACTAATTATGCTGAATTTTTAAGCGAAAACAAAGCGGCGTCAATAAAAAAATAAGCAGCGTTATAAACCGGCCTGATGTCATCAAATCTTCACAAACTTTTACTGTCCCCAATGCCCGAAAACGGGCAGAATGGGGAAGCAGGGATCTTTGTAATGCGCTGATTTATGGAACAAAGCATCGACAATAGCCGACAAAACAACGGGCAGACGCCCGCTGTGTCCCCTGACACGCAAGTGCCGGGACAGACGGCTGCGGACAATACGCCGCATCCTGCACCGCCCAAGATCGTGGGGCATTTCGGCAAACACATGTCGAGCTACTGGGAGGTGATGGTTCCCGCCCTCTCCGTGCGCTACCTGGCGGAAACGGGGTACAAGCTGCGCCGCGCGTGGCATGAACACAGGCACCCCGACATCAAACTGCCCAAGGAGATGAACCGGAAATGGGAAGCCATGTATGCGGCCACCACCGGCGCCGCCATGTACGCCATGGCCACGTTCTATCTCACCCGCACCTATCAGGATCTGAAAAACGTCTTCGCAGAGCCCATCGCATGGGAAACCGGCAAGGCGAAAGAGGATGTCGGATTCATAGACATCATGAAAAGCGAGAATTCCCTGGTGCAGGCGGCCAAGCGCAATTTCTTCAAATACAATGCGCGGCGTTTCGCCGTGAACCTTCCGTTCTTCGCCAACCATCTTCCGGGGCCCTTCAAGAAGCTGGACCCGGATACGGCCGTGCTGGCCGGTGTGGGAACAAACGCCATTTACCTCATGAGCGACGTGCTCACCCGCAAGGAAACGTTTTTCGAGCGCCTCCAAGGGTTCGTGGACCAGAAAATTGTGCATAAGGGCGACCTGGGAGAAAAGGCCACTGCGCTCGATCTCATCAATCTCTACGAGTTGCATTCGCGCGACAAAAACAGCGGCTACAACGCTTCCGGCCGTATGGACACGCAGGAATGGCAGGACAGGCAGGCCCTGTTCGGGCGCATGGCGAGTCTGATAAACCAGACCTACGGGAACGAACCCAACAAGGAACACGCCAACTTCACCCTGGGCAAGATGATCTACCTGATGGGGCACGGGATGATCGGCACGGGCAACATGGAGCGCAGCAGCGCCTACATCGAAACGGCCAGTCAGTATGGCATCGAGGCGGTGAAAGAAATGGCCAAGCAACCGATGGCGGACGGATCGGACGTGAAGTACGCACGGGAGCATTATCCGGCTTCGGCCGCAGCGGCAGCGCAGGAAAAACCGGCGCCGGATCAAAGCGGCGGGTTCGCGGCCAAGATAGCAGCGGAAGGACGCGCGGCGGCAATGAGTCCGCCCGGCGCATCCCAGACGGAAAAACTTGCCATCCAGCGCGCGGCCGCCCCTGAAGGCGGCATGGCGCTTACGGCATAACAGGAGACGGACGGAGTATGGCAATCAACCCAGGACAACAGGCGCAACGAATGGCCCGCCACGGCGCGGAATCCGCCGGCGATGCGGTAGCCATGCAGCGGGCAGCCAGCGCCCGCGCATCGAAACTCGCCCAGCCCGAAGGGTTTTCGCTGATGGGCACGCTGAACTCGCTGCTCGAGAAAGCCAGCACCCTCGTGATGATCGCCATGCCCGTCGCATGGGGAGCAAGAAAGATTGCCGGCATGAAGAGCCTCAACAAGCATCTTCCCCGCGTCTCCGGCGGATTGGGAAAAGTCGCGGATGTTGCTAACCTGCAGGACGTGCCCGTGTCGGATTTTAAGGCAGCGGTTTCCGGCGTGATGGGCAAAAATAAGGCCGGTGAAGAGCATCTCGTCACGCGCGGCGTGGACAAAGCGGCTGGGCATATCGAAGGATTCGCCCAGAAAACCTTATACAAGACCAAACTGGGCACCAAGATCGCCGAAGGCGTCAAAGGCGCGTCCGTGGCCAATGTCGTGTGGGGAGCGGCAGCAACCGCCTCGACCCTGTATGAGGGCGTCAGCAGCATGAAGGGGCGCGCGCGCGTCATTCAGCAGATGGAAAAGGATCTGACAGGAAGAGACATCTCCGCCACGAAGGCGCTGTACGGCAAAGACCTGAACCCGCTCGTGATGCAGGCGCGCAAGGAAGCCACCGGCGCGAGCCAGTGGGCAGCAACGGGCATGCGGGTCGCAGGCCTCGCCACGAACCTGGCCATGATGTTTGGCAAGCAATCGGGCAAGAAAACCGCCCTGCTGATGGGGGGATCGATAGCCGCGTCCGTCGCAGCCAACGCGCTCACCTCGCAGAACACCGCGCTGGCTGCCTATCAGGGGATGTACCAGAGTTTCGCTCAGACCGGCAAGGCGTCGGTGGATTCGTATGAGGGCCTAATCGGCGGACTGGCGAAGAAGGCCGACGGCGACACGGTGCGGATGGTCGCCGAGCGCGCCTACGTCAAGCAGATGGCTCCCGCCGACGTGCTGAAGATGATGGCGGAAACAGATTTTCTCAAGAACCCCGCCTTCGTGGCGCAGATGCGCGCGGAGAAGCGGGCCACCAAACTGGCCTCACCCCAGCAGGCAGCACCCGGCCCGCATGCCCGCATGGAGCTGAACCGGCGCAAGGCGGCGGCGCAGGGCGCGCAGGTCTCCGTGTAAAACGGAAAAGTCCGCGCAATAAAACCCTATAGGCATTCGCCTTTTTCTGTATTAGGGTGCCCTCAAAATAAGAAACGGAACATACCAACAGGGGAGGAAGCTATGCGTAACCTCGTTGCGCTGTGTGTTTTGTTGTTCGCGGGCGTGGCGGCTTCCGCCGCTTTCGCCGCCAAGCCCTTCACCGAGGCGCAGGTGCCTTCCGCCCTGAAGCCCTGGCTGCCGTGGGTAACGCAGGACATCGTGCACGACACCTGCCCGTTTTTCTATGACCGCACAGGCGACCATGTCTGCGCATGGCCTACCCGCCTTTCCCTGAGTCTCGATGCCAAAGGCGCGGAATTTTCCTACCAGATTACGCTCTATGAGACGCCGGAGAAAAAACCCGCGCGCATTCTTCTGCCCGGTTCGCGCGAGACCTGGCCGCAGAACGTAAAAATCGATATGCATCCCGTCCCAGTCCTTCCGTCCGACGAGCGGCCCACCCTGCTGCTGGAGCCGGGCAATTACACGATCAGCGGAAGTTTTACCTGGGATACCATGCCCGCCTCCCTGCGCGTCCCGCCCTCCATGGGGCTGGTGCAGATCAAAGTGAATGGGCGCGAGATTGCGATCCCCGACATCGAGGGCGATCAGCTCTGGATACAGCGCGGCGAGACCGGCACGCAGGCCGCGCAGGAAAACCGGCTGGAAGCCAAATTGTTCCGCAAGGTTACGGACGACATCCCCCTGATGATGGACACCGCCATCCGCCTCGAAGTATCCGGCAAGCAGCGCGAAGAGGATCTGGGCAAGATACTGCCTGCGGGCTTCATCCCCACCGGCGTCACTAGCGAACTGCCCGCGCGCCTGGAGCAGGACGGCACGCTCCGCATGCAGTTGCGTCCCGGAAGCTGGGAAGTGCATATCGAGGCCCGTGCGCCGGAGCCGGTGACTACGCTCGCCCTGCCCGCTCCCGGTGGCATTCTGCCCGAACAGGAGATATGGTCTTTCGAGCCTATGAATCAGCTCCGCCTGACGCAGGTGGAAGGCGTGAATGCGATCGACCCCTCGCAAACCGAACTGCCAGATGAATGGCGCAGTTTCCCCGCCTATCTCATGACGCGGGCCAGCCGATTCACCCTCACGGAGAAAAAGCGCGGCGCGACGGACAGCGTGCCCGATCAGCTGAGCCTCTCGCGCGACATCTGGTTGGATTTCAGCGGGAAGGGCTTCACCTTCAACGATACGATTAGCGGCGCCATCCACCAGAGCAGCCGACTGGAAGTCACAAGCGGCGTCATGCTGGGCGACGCCACGATCAACGGCAAGAGCCAGTACATCACCCGCATCGCCCGGGACGGCAACGCGGGCGTGGAAGTGCGTGAAGGCCCACTCAGCCTGAAAGCGGGCAGCCGCATCGAATCCGGGACGCCGCGTTTTTCCGCCACGGGATGGAAAAGCAACTTCGACCGCATGGACGCGCGACTGTTCCTGCCGCCGGGCTGGACGCTCTTCAGCTATAGCGGCGCGGACAGCGTTTCGCAAAGCTGGGTCAGCAACTGGTCGCTGCTCGACGTCTTCCTCGTGCTGCTGGCGGTCGTCGCCACCGCGCGACTCTATGGTTTGGGCGCGGGGGCCCTGGGGCTGGCCGCGCTCACGCTCCTGCAGCACGAGCTCCGGGGGTTCACGCCGCTCGTCCTGCTCATCCTCGCCACGGTCGCCCTGCGGCGCACCCTTCCCCCGGGCCGTTTTCATATCGGCATCACGTGGTTTCAGCGGGCGGTGTTCGTGCTGCTGCTATGCAGCGTCGGGCCTTTCGCGGTGATGCATCTGCGCGAGGCGATCTACCCACAGCTCAAACCCACCGCGAGAGAGGGCTATTACGCCCAGTCCATGGCCGCGCAATCCTATAACGCGGGAGCTTATGCGCGGAAGCAGATGATTGAAGACAGGATGGACAAAGACGCAGGTGAGGTGGAGGAAGAAAAGTCGGCAGCCGTCGCTGGGGAACCCATGAGTAATGCGGTCTCGCCCGGCGCTTTGCCCACCCCCCCTCCGCCGGAACCTATGGTAATTAATGGGGCGGTTCGGATGCGGGCGGGCGGCGGCGGCATGGCGCTCCAGAAGCCCATGGCCATGCCACAGGCCGGTCACATGAATATCGCGCGCGGCACCCTCAAGAAAGCCAAGGAGATGCAACGCGGCGTGGCGCAGGCAAGTACGCTCGCCAGTTCCTTCGCCTCGCCGGCCAACGATGAAAACTACCAGCAATACGCACCCGACACCAAGGTGCAGACGGGTTTCGGCAACGCCACCTGGCGCAGTAACGTCATCCATCTGGGGTGGAGCGGTATGGTGGACCCCTCCGTCACTCTCAGGCTTATTCTTATTTCCGCGCACCAGAACCTTGCCCTGGCCGTATTGCGCGTGCTGCTCATGGCGGCATTCATCGCGCTTTTACTCGGAGCACCGGTCATGCAATTGAAAAAAGCGTTATCGGGCCGCTCTCTCGCCCTGCTGCTTGCCACCGGGCTCACGCTGATGGCGGCGGGGAACGGGCGCGCCGAGCCGGAGGAGAGCCCTCTCTCCTCTTCCGGTACGGAATGGGTGTTCCCGCCCGACTCGCTGCTGCAGGCACTGAAGGCGAAACTGGAGCAGACGATCAATGAGCCGCCTTCCTGCGCGCCGCAATGCGCGAGCGTGGCGCGCACCCACCTCTCCGCCACGGGCAATACGCTCGTCATCCTCCAGGAAATCCATGCGCAGGAGAATGTCGCGTTCCCGCTTCCGGGCAACGTTACCAGCTGGCGGCCTTCGGGCGTGTGGGTGGACGATCTGCCCGCTGCCGGGCTTCGGGAAGCGGACGGGTATCTCTACGTCAATCTCGGTGAGGGCGTGCACCACATCAAAATGGCGGGGCCCCTGCCCTCGCGGGATACGGTGGGCATCACCCTGCCGGTTGCGCCCCATTTCACCTCGCAGGAAGCGGAAGGCTGGGAGATTCAGGGCATCCACGAAAACGGGCTGGCGGACAATTCCCTGCAACTGATACGCACCGCAAAGCATGAAGCCAGCGCGGAGAAAACGCTGGAGCGCACTGCAATTACACCGTTTTTCGTCGTGGAGCGCACCTTCACCCTGGCGCAGCAATGGCAGGTGACCACGGTGGTGCGGCGCATCACCCCGGAGGAGGACGCGGCCGCGACGCACATCCCGCTTCTGCCGGGGGAGACGATTACCTCCGCTGATATCCCGGTTAAAAACGGAGAGGCCTACGTCAATTTCGACCCCGACGCGGACGAAGTTACCTGGCAGTCCGTCATCGCCCCCGCTCCTTCCTTGCATCTGGCCGCACCCAAAACCAAGCCATGGGTCGAGATATGGCGCCTCAGCGTGAGCAATCTGTGGCACGTGTCCGTTTCCGGCATCCCGCGCGTCTATCTCTCCGATTCGCAATCGGCGGGCGTCAACAGCACCGGCAATGCGGTCAATTTCTGGCAGTGGCAGCCCTGGCCCGGCGAAGCGGTGGACATCGCCGTGACCCGCCCCACCGGCGTGGAGGGCGACACACGCACGCTGGACGCGTCCCACCTCACCATCACCCCCGGCCAGCGTTCCATGGACATGCTGCTTACCCTCAAGATCCGCAGCAGCCTCGGCGGCCAACATGACGTGACATTGCCGCAAGGAGCGGTGCTGCTGGAAGTGAAGCAGAACGAGGCCGTCCTTCCGATTCAGCTCAAACAGAACCTGCTTTCGCTGCCGCTTACCCCCGGCGAGAACCTGTTTTCCATCCGCTGGAAGCAGGACGACGCCCTGCCGCTGGCCTTCCATGTGCCCGCCGTCCTGCACGGGCTCGCACGCTCAGTGAACGCGGAGACGACGATAAACATGCCCCGCGACCGCTGGATACTCTTTACCCGCGGCCCGCAGATGGGCCCCGCCGTATTGTTCTGGAGCTGGATACCTGTCATACTGATATTTTCCTACGCGCTCGGAAAACTCCGCATGACGCCGCTGCGGATGGAACACTGGTTCTTCCTCCTGCTGGGGCTCAACCAGGTGACGATCTTCAATGATTTCATCATCATCGCATGGCTGCTTGGGTTGGGATGCCGCGCCCGATACGCCTCTTCCCTTACCCATCCCCTCGCCTTCAACGCCGCTCAGGCCACCCTCGCCGCGGCGACGTGCGTCAGCCTGATTCTGCTGTTCGCCAGCATCAGCCAGGGGCTTGTAGGCGTACCGGACATGCATGTCGTAGGCGGCGGCTCCTACGCCACCCACCTGCACTGGTATCGGGACATCACCGCCGGAACCCTGCCGCAGCCGAAGGTCATCTCCGTGTCGATATGGGCCTATCGCGTGCTGATGCTGCTCTGGGCGCTCTGGCTCGCCTTCTCGCTGGTCAACTGGCTCCGCTGGGGCTGGCGGAATTTCGCGGAAGGCGGCACTTGGCGCAAAGGGACGTGGAACCCGAGGCAGGGGTAACCCCCGGATATTCCCCGCTTGACAGCCGGGGGCACGAAACCTATACGCAAGGCTCCGTCTTGTGCGGCTCGGTAGCTCAGCGGTAGAGCAGGGGAATCATAATCCCTTGGTCGGGGGTTCAAATCCCTCCCGAGCCACCAATAGGTTAGGTGGTTTTACAACACCCTCTTTTTGCCTCTGGCCGGCGATTTGGCCGGCCATTTACATTTGGCACAATGTCCAATTTTTTGTGCTTACTATGAGGCAGAAGTCCCGCGTAATTCGACCTTGCCCCTACGAGATAATCATCGAAGGCTTCAGCGACAGCACTTCGTGGCGATGCAGCTCCGTCTCATGGAGCAGGAATTTGATCTTTTTTTCCCGAAATTCCAGGTATTGCGCCACATGCTGCTCAATTTTGGATTTGGTGAAAGGCTTGATGATATATCCCCGCGCGCCTTTTTTCTGCGACATCACTACATCCGCTTCAATCTTGCTGCCCGTGAGCATGGCCACGTACGCCTCCGGCTCGCGGCTACGGATATAATCGAGCAGATCGAACCCGTTTCCGTCGGGCAGGTCGATATCAAGAAACGTAATATCGGGCAGGCATTCGTCGTAGCGCAATCTGGCATCTTCAAGGCTACGCGCGAAAATCACGGTATGCAGCGGCAATATGTGCTTCATCTCTTTGCTGAACAACATCTGGTCCTCTACCACCAGTATGACCAGCTCAGAGTGGTATGCCTTCCTGATACTTACGTCGCCATACGCATTCATAACCTTTCTCCTTTTTGATAGGCCAATTCGATTTTCTTGCGCGCGATGGCCTGGTACATGCTTTGCCGGATAACGGGCCCGCTCATTTCTCCTTTGATCAGGAATTCCTGCGCCCCACTCTCGAGTGCCCTGTGGATGACATTCATGTCCGAATAGCCGCTGACAACGACGATCGGCACATGCGGATAGCGTTTATGTATTTCCATGACGGACTTGAGATCCCTGGCATCGGGCAACCCAAGATCAAGCAGCACCGCATCCACTGCGGTGGCTTTGAGGAAATCCATTCCCCCTTCCAACGTGTATTTGCGTATAATCTTGAAACTGTAAAATGTTTCTCCTTCGATGAGCGCCTTGGTAATGGCTACCCCATCCTCCATGGAATCTTCTATCAGCAGCACCGTAATATTTTCATCCGCCAGCGCCTCGGATTTTCTACTCGCTTTCATAGGCACCTCTCATCTTCGATTGCAGGGGGCAGGGTAAACCAAAAACGGCTGCCTTTTCCGGGCGCCGACTCAATCCATATTTTTCCGCCATGCGCTTCGACAATCTTGCGGCCAAACGCCAGTCCGGTACCGTGCCCGGGATATTCCTGTTCCGTATGGAGGCGCTGGAAGAGGCCGAAGATAATGGTATGGTATTCCTCCTCGATGCCGATGCCGTTATCCTGAACGCAGAACTCGTACCAATCGCCAACGCGTCGTGCTGAGACGTGCACTATCGGGAGCGACGCATTGAATGTAAGCGCATTGTCAAAGAGACCGGCAAAGAGACGCGTGAGACGCCCGCGATGGCCGTACACGGAGGGTAAATTGTCATACGTAATCCGGCCACCGCTTGACTGTATCTTGCTTTCAAGGGTCGCCATGGCGGTGGCAACCACTTCGTTGCTATCCACGACCGTGTGCGAGGGAACGAACGTCTCCAGGCGGAGATAATCAAGCAGGCCCTGCATTAATATTTTCATGCGCGTGGCTTCACGTATTATGCTTGCCAGCACCGCCTTCCCTTCCGCATCCTTGGAAAGCGCAGGATGTCCATCCAGACTTTCGCAAGCAAAAAGCAGCCTGCGCAAGGGCGCCTGGAGGTCATGCGACGTCAGATAGCTTACCAGTTCCAACTCTTCCCTCAGGCGCTCCAACTCCGGGGTCGCAGCATCCTGTGCCTCTCTGTCCGGTGGAAGAGGAGAAGACGTATTCGTCGCAGGGAGTATTGTATCCGAATACATGTGCGTTTCTCACGGCCCGCAATTAAAAGTTGAAGTCCCGTTTTCGTATCGTCAGCGTGCGCGTTTTTTTCTCTCCATTTTCATGTGTCAAACCTGTCTCAAATTATAGGTGTTATGCACGCTTCCGTCCAGTATTAACCAATGTTAATAATACAATGAAATATAATGATATTTACGTAAAATTTATTTTTGTATTTAGGCAATTTTTCTCTAAAAATGTTTCAATAAAAGGTGTAAAAGGTCACTGGTATATGGCATTATACCCGGTAGAGTGGATGACGTTAGTTTTCGTGTCCCAGAACCCTTGTTTGGATGCGGATTTTCACGCCTTACCCATAATGCTGGAAGCGTCTAATACAGATAGAAGATTTCTTTCTTCGCTTGGTGAAGCATATGTGGCAAGGCCTCAGTAATCTATTCGACTCCCAAAATTTCATGCCTCACGGGCACTGCTTCTTATGGCAACCCAACATTCTGTGGCTGCACGTCGTCTCCGACGCCATTATTTTCGTCTCCTATTACTCCATCCCGGTGGCACTGGTCTATTTCGCGCGCAAGCGGCCGGATATGCCTTTCAGATTGTTGTTCGGACTTTTCAGCCTTTTCATCCTGCTGTGCGGCACGACGCATATTTTCAGCATCTGGGTTCTCTGGCATGCCGATTATGGCCCCGAGGGCATCGTCAAGGCGTTGACCGCTGTCGTGTCACTGGTGAGCGCCGTGCTGGTGTGGAAACTGATGCCGCAATTGCTGACCGTGCCCAGCCCCTCCAAATGGGAGCGATTGAATGCGGAACTGCTGCTGAACCAGGAAGACATCACGCAACGGGTGGAAGAGCGCACGCTCCAATTGGCCGAGGCCAATGCCAAACTGGAAGAGGCACACAAGCTTGCCGACAATGCCAATGCGGCCAAAAGTGATTTTCTTGCCAATATGAGCCATGAAATCCGCACCCCTTTGAACAGCATGATTGGCCTGACCGAACTGGTACTGGAAAGCGAGTTGAATCCCAACCAGGAAAACCATCTCCGCATGGTGCTTCATTCCGCGGAAGATCTGATCGAGATCATCAATGACATACTCGATTTCTCCAAAATCGAGTCTGGCAAGCTTGAGCTCGATCCCGTGCCTTTCGATCTGCACACCGCCATCGAAGAGACGGCGGAACTATTTGCGCCTAAGGCCAGGGAAAAGGAACTGCAGCTTGAGCTTCTCACGTGTTTTATGCCCGAAACCCCGCGTTATGTCATCGGAGACCGCGTGCGGATACGGCAAATTCTGTCGAACCTTCTGGGCAATGCAATTAAATTCACGCAAGGGGGTTATATATTGGTGACGACGGAAGAAGTGAGGGAAGATTTACCCGCGGACGACATCAAGATAAAAATTTCCGTGCGCGACACAGGCATCGGTATCCCTCAGGATAAGCTGAAAGTGATTTTTGATAAATTTTCCCAGGCTGATGTGTCCACCACGCGTAAATTTGGCGGCACCGGCCTGGGACTGTCCATTTGCAGGCAATTGGCAAGAATGATGCGAGGAGAGATAATAGCCGAAAGCACAGAGGGAGAAGGCTCCATCTTCAGTGCCACCATGGTGTTGCAGCGTGATCGCACGGTGCAGGAGGAGACAGCGGCGCCGGATCGTACATTGCTGCAAGGAAAAAAGGCTCTGATCGTGGATGACGTTGAACCCAGCCGGACGATACTGGCAACGCAGCTGGCCGGTGTCGGCATCCGCACCTCCTGCGCCGGCGATTCCAAAAGCGCGTTACGGATGCTGATTGAGGCGAAAGAGGCCGGAATACCTTTCGATCTGCTCATTACGGATTACATCTTACCGGAAATGGAAAGCGACACTTTTACGCGGCAGGCAAAAATTCTTTGTCCTGACATGTTCATCGTCATGGTGACGGCGCTGGCGGAAAAGGGATACGCCCAGATCTTTGCCGGTGCGGGATGCAATGCCTACCTCACCAAACCTGTGCGCTCGGAACAGCTTTGCGATCTGCTTGTCATGCTTTTTGCTGCCAGGCGTTCAGGAAAAAGCCTCAGCATGCTGTCGCCTTCCGCCGTGTTTCGCAAGAATGACGCTTTGCTCAGGCAGGGTGAAGATAACGAGTTTCTCAAGGATGCGGAGATACTGCTGGTGGAAGATAATCGACCCAACCGCGATCTGGGCATCAAGCTTTTGGAAAACTTCGGTTGCCGCCCCACTGCAGCGTGCAACGGCGAAGAAGCCATAGAAATAGTAACAAAACAGCCGTTCGACCTCATTCTTATGGATTGCCAGATGCCTGAAATGGACGGCTTTGAAGCAAGCTCGCTCTTATGCGCCATGAAAAGAAAAGGCGAAATTCCGGACATATCCATCATCGCACTGACAGCCAATGCCATGAAGGGGGATCGCGAGAAGTGCATGGAATCCGGGATGAACGATTATATCAGCAAACCCCTGCGTAAAACGGCATTGCGCAATGCGCTTATGCAATGGCTACCTCCCAAAAAGAGACGCGCGGCAATGCGTCGATAGGTAGCCTCACTGTTTCCGGTAGCAACAAATCCTGTGTGGCAAACTATGCTGTCGTTGACGTAGGTTGCAGGCCGTTGTCAAGACTTTGTGACGCGCCGCTGCATTTAATACTGATGTGACTATACACAAATTTTTAAGTACGAGACTCAATTGGGGGTTGTATTTGAAGAAGGGTTGTCTTATGCCGGTAAGAAGGGTGCATAACATGCAGGGTTAGATGCTCCGTTCATTGTTAAAAACACTTCTACAAACGGAAAAATCAGCGGCCATCGCCAAGTGCAATGCCGTACCCCTAGTGCTTGCCGCAGGTGGTATGGCCTGTGCCATAAATGCCGTGGCAGCTGAGTCTGTTGATAATTTTGAACTTTCTCCGGAGCAGCTTCTCAGCGCCACGGTGATGTCTGTCTCCAAAACATCTGAAAAACTCATTGATGCGCCTGCTGCGGTCTATGTGCTTTCGAATGAAGACATCATGCGTTCCGGCGCCACTTCGATTCCGGAGGCGCTTCGGCTGGTGCCCGGGGTGCAGGTGGCGCGGGTGAACGCCAATAGCTGGGCGATCAGCGTGCGCGGATTCAATGGCACACTGGATGATAAATTGCTGGTGCTTATCGACGGCAGGGCCGTTTACGATCCTCTGTTCTCTGGTGTGTACTGGGATATTCAGGATACCGTGCTTGAGGATATAGATCGTATCGAAATCATCCGCGGACCGGGCGCAACGCTGTGGGGAGCCAATGCAGTGAATGGCGTCATCAACATTATCACCAAGCAGGCAAAAGACACGCAGGGCAATCTGGTCAGTCTGACGGCGGGCAATCAGGAACACGGCATCGTGGAAGAACGCTATGGCGGAAAACTCGGCGATGACGGATATTACCGCATCTACGGAAAATATCTCGATCGCGCCGGGGAGCGCACTCTCTCAGGCACAGATGACCATGACGCGCAAACGGAAGGCCGCGGAGGATTCCGCGCAGACTGGAAACCCGATCCGACGGCAAAAGACGATTTCACAGTGCAGGGCGACGCTTATCACAGTGCTGCCGGCCAACTCAGGATAATGCCTGTTTTTGGCTCCGCCGTGACGCAGCTGGACCAGGAGGACCTGCCTGCCCATGGCGGGAACGTGCTGGCCCGCTGGAACCATGCCTTGTCGGACGATGCGCGTTTCACGCTGCAAAGCTACGTGGATTACACCTCCCGTGACCAGTTGCTGATAAAAGACAACCGCGCCACGTTTGATACGGACGCGCAATATGAACTGCCCCAATTGGGCAGGCATAAAATCATTGCCGGCGCGGGATACCGGTACAGTGCCGATAATTTGACGGGGTCCCAGTTTGCGACCTTCACGGATTTGGGCGCGCATACGCAGGTGTTCAGCAGCTTTGTCCAGGACAAAATTACCCTCGTTCCCAAAAAGTGGTTTCTGACGCTGGGCTCCAAGTTCGAGCATAATGATTTCACGGGATTCGAGGATGAACCCAGCGCGCGGCTGCAGTGGCATATCGACGACAGCCAGATGATGTGGGGCGCGGTGTCGCGCGCCGTGCGTACGCCCAGCAGGCTTGAGGAGGACGTGCACCTCGTCCAGGCTACGGGCCCTTTTGCCAGTCTCGACACGCTGGGCAATCCTCAGTTGCGCAGCGAAAAGCTAACGGCGTATGAATTGGGGTACCGGAAGCAATGGACGCCTGACGTATCGCTTGATGTTGCAACTTTTTATAATAATTATCACAGCCTTTCGACGTATACTTCCGATGGGCTTCTCCTCGGCACCAATCCATTGCGCCTTGTCTTCGCCTTCATTCCCGCCAATGTGACGTCGGCCGAAACCTACGGCGCGGAAACGACCCTGAACTGGCGCGCCCTACCCAACTGGAATCTGTCGACCTCGTACAGCGTGCTTGAGATGCATCTGTTCGGCCCTGCAAGCGGTGCGCTTGGCGCGGAGGACGCCGAAACGCAATCGCCGAACTATATGGCCAACCTCCGTTCGCAATGGGACATAACCAAAACCGTCTCTCTGGACAGCATGCTTTATTATGTCAGCGGCGTGTCGTCCTTCAAGGTAGCCGATTACGCGCGGCTTGACATGCGTATTGGCTGGCGTATTGCGGATGGGCTGCAATTCAATCTGGTGGGACAGGATTTGCTCGATCCCGAACGCCACGAATTTACTTCTCCAACGGATGTGCATACCCCCGCCGTCGATATCAATCGCAGTGTTTATGGTAACATTGCATGGCGTTTTTAAGGCGAAGATGCTGGTTTTTTCTTATCCTCCTGCTCTTCTTTTGCGGACCACAGCCGCTTGCGAATGCGGCAGACAACCTCACGCTGCAGGAACAGGAAGTTAAAGCCGGGCTGCTGTACAACTTTCTTAAATACACCCAGTGGCCAGCGCCCTCTCCGTCGATGGCCGTATGCGTGTACGGCGACGACCCTTTTGAGGGGTATTTACAGCCTATCGCCGGACGCACCGTCAATCAGCGTGAAATTTCTCTTCGCATGATACATGCCGTGGACGAGACGGCGGCTTGCCAGCTTTTGTTTCTGAACTCCTCCGAACAACAGCATTGGCCTGAATTGCAGAAGTTTCTGGCAGGAAAATCCGTGTTGACGGTCAGCGATTTCGATAGCTTCGCCGAATCCGGCGGAATGATTGAATTCGGCCGCAAAAACGATCATATCAGCGTCAAGCTGAACATGGACGCCCTATTGGCGGCGCATCTGCAGGTAGGGGAACGCCTGCTCAGGCTGGTGACCGTCGTGCATCCTTCTTCATTGAAAGAAGGGCAGTAACCCATGCGCCCGCACCAGCTGTCCATCCGGAACATCCTTCTTCTGACGGTAGGCACGCTTACGCTGTTGATTGCGCTTTTGGTTCTGGGGCAGATTTACACACAATGGCAACGGCTGGCCAGGATTGAGTCGCTCAGGGAAGCAACCCTCTTAAGCGATCGGATATTTGATGCCGAGGAAAAGTTGTCCGAAGAACGGGACATCGCCTATTCCATGCTGCATGCGTCGGACGGGACCATTATCAACAGCCTCCGCCCGCAACTGGAAGACAGCCGCAAGCAGGTGGACGAAATACTGCGCACTACCCTTCCCACGCTGAGAAAATACGACTTTCCCGGCATCGGCAATCCGCTGGACATAACCGAAAAAATGCTCTCGGACATAGAAGGATTGCGCAGACAGATTGATAAGGCCGTCGCCCTCCCGCCGGAGATGCGGGATCATGATTTGCCACAACGCTGGTTTGGGCAGGCTACGGCGATGCTCCTGCAGACACAGGATTTATGGATGCAGTTTATAACGCACTACACCGGCATCGATCCGATCGTGACCCTGCATATGCGCTTCAAACATTTCCTGGGAATCATCATGGAATACTCCGGTAGGGAGCGGGCGCTCATCGGACGGTTGCTTGTAAAAAATGCCGACCCGACGCCGCAGGAGCAGGCCCAACTGCTGCAATGGCAGGGAGCCGTGGACATAAGCTGGAACATCAGCGGCACGCTTGCCGATCAGGGAGGGCTTACGCCTGCCATCACCCTCTATTTGAAGGACGCAAAAAGCCACTACTTCACCATTTATGACATGATGCGGGATATCTTTTACATACCCCGTGCGCAGCATCACGGGGCTTCGTATCCCATTACCGTGGATTTCTGGCTTGAACTGGCAACCCAGGCGACCGATTCGCTTTATACGCTCAAAGCTGCCGCGCTGAAACAAACACACAATTACATGGATTCCCTGGAAGCGAAAGCCCGCCGGGAGATTATTGCCGATCTATTGCTCCTGCTGCTTGCGGTCGTTTTGTCTTTTTACAGTTTTCGGACGATTAATCGCCGCGTCATTTTCCCCATTCACAGCATGATCAACGCGCTGATCAGTGCGACGGAAGGCAAAACCGTCTCGCTTGCACCGCTGTTTCTGAACCGGCAGGACGAAATCGGGCAGCTTGCCCATGTGCTGCACGTGTTTCAGAAAAACGCGGAGGAAGTCAGAAACGCTCAGAAAGCCAGCGCCCTCCTGGCGGCCATCGTCCAGTCTTCCGATGATGCCATCCTGAGCAAAACACTGGATGGTATCATCACTTCCTGGAATCAGGGCGCGGTACGGCTTTTCGGTTACAGCACTTCGGAGGCCATTGGCCGGCATATGAGCCTCATCATCCCGCCGGAACGGATGGAAGAAGAATATTATATCGTCGCCCAGTTGAACGAAGGAAAGCCCATTGAGCATTTTGAAACCCTGCGCAGACATAAGGATGGGCATGACATAGATATTTCACTCACCGTGTCCCCTATTCATGACGCCTCAGGCAACATCATCGGCGCATCCAAGATCCTCCGTGACATCACCACTCAGAAAAAGGCGGAGCAGGAACTCAGGCGGTATACGATGGCTCTGGAACGCAGTAACAAGGAGCTGGACGATTTCGCTTATATCGCCTCCCATGATTTGAAGGAACCACTGCGCGGCCTGTTCAACAACGCCAAATTTCTGGAACAGGACTACAAAGATAAGCTGGACGCCGATGGCGTGGGCCGGCTCGCACGCCTGGGGTACCTGTGCCAGCGTATGGAGCAACTGGTCAATGACTTACTCTATTTTTCCCGCATTGGCCGCCAGGAACTGGCCATTGCGCCCACCGACCTGAATATGGCGATTCACGACATCACATCCATGATGGAGACGACCCTGACGGAGAAAAACGCGACGATCAGCATTCCCGTACCTCTGCCGGAAATCGTGTGCGACAAAACGCGTGTGACCGAAATATTCCGCAACCTGATCACCAACGCCGTGAAATATAACGACCAGGAAAAGAAGGTCATTGAAATTGGCTGCCTGAACGAAGTGCAGACGAAAAGCGGTATCGAAAAGCAGGTGTTTTACGTGCGGGATAACGGCATCGGCATAGAGGAGGAGTTTTATGAGGAAATATTCCGTATCTTCAAAAGACTGAACGAAGAAGATGACGACAAGAAAGGTACTGGTGTAGGATTGACCTTCGTACGCAAAATTATTGACCGCCACGGCGGGCGTATCTGGCTGGAATCTTCGCTTGGTAAAGGCACCACCTTTTATTTTACCTTAACTCAGGGAGCGCCACATGCAAACGCAGCTTAATCTGCCTACCATATTGCTGGTAGAGGACAACAAAGACGATTACGAGGCCGCCGTCCGAAGCTTTAAGGAAGCGCATCTGGATAATCCGGTTCACTGGTGCAAAAGCGGCAGGGACGCGCTCGATTATCTCTCGAAAAAGGGAAAATACGCGGATGATTCCACCGTAGCGAGGCCTGCTCTGGTTCTGCTCGATCTGAACATGCCGGGGATTGACGGAAGAAAAGCGCTCGGGGTCATCAAGCAAGACGAGGACTTGAAAGTCATTCCTGTGGTCATTCTGACGACGTCCGCTGACGAGCGGGACATAGATCAATGTTACGCGCTGGGCGCGAGCACCTATATCCAGAAGCCCGTAAGCTTTGAGGGGCTGGTCGAGGCAGTAAGCCGCATCAAGGAATATTGGTTTGGTATTGCATTATTACCGGGGAGTTAGGCCATGAATGAAACGCTCGCTATCCTGGTCATCGATGACAACAAGGACGATCGCATCCTCTACCAGCGATCCTTGAAAGACGCGTTGGGCAGCAGCCTGCTTTTTATGGAGGCCGGCAGCGGCGAAAGCGGGCTGGAGGCCATCGAAAAACATGCGCCTGACTGCGTCATGCTCGATTATTCCCTGCCGGGGCGTAATGGCATCGAGGTCTTGAAGCGTATACGGGCCGGTCACCCTTATCTTCCTGTTATCATGCTGACAGGTCAGGGCAACGAAGCCGTTGCCGTGCAATCGATGAAGGAAGGCGCACAGGATTACATCGTCAAGAGCGCAATTACCCCCGAAGCGTTACAACGCGTCATCCGGGTAGCCATTGAACACAGCGCAATGCAAAAACGCATTCATGAACAACGGACTTCCCTTGAAATATTCACCCGCGCCCTTGCCCATGACCTCAAGGAGCCGGTGCGAACCATACGCTCTTTTCTGGACAGGATCAGCGACTGGCAGGAATTATCCGAAAAATCGCAGCAGTCTTTCCGGTATATTCGCAAGGCGGCCGACCGCATGAGTGCGTTGATCGATGCGGTGCACCTCTATACCAGGCTGGACGCGGCCGAACAGATGGAAAAAACCTCCTGCAGCATGACGGATGCATTGGAGGAAGTGCGGGAAAATCTGGCACAGCTTATAGAGGAGCGGGGCGCAACCATTATCTCGGATGCACTTCCCCGGGTCTATGCCAACCGGGTACAGATAATGCAGTTGTTTCAGAACCTCGTTGCCAATGCCATCCGACATTGTGAATCCGCAGTGATAATCCATGTGGATGCTGTGGAGCAGGAGGATAACTGGCAATTTACGGTGCGTGACAACGGCCCCGGCGTCGCACGCGAGAACCTGGAAAGAATATTCGATCCGTTCAGGCGGTTGTCGTATCGCAAGGAAGACGAACCCGGACTCGGACTGGGCCTGGCCATAAACCGTAAAATAGTGGAATCGTATGGAGGAAAAATCTGGTGCGAATCGATGCCCGGCAGAGGTGCGTCCTTTCTGTTCACCTTGCCGAAGGCGCCCGCGGCAGAAAAAAATATTTTTTCTCTCCCCACGGCGTCCGGGTCAATTCAGGTGGCACGCGCAACGTCGGTCGTTGCCAGGATATTGCTGGTGGACGATAACGAAGCGGATATTGAGCTCAACCGCATTATGCTTATCGAAGACACCAGGCTCCGCTGCGACGTACTTACGGCCTGTGGGGGCAAGGAAGCCATAGAAATATTGGAGGACGCCACACGGGCCGATAACCCCATCGACCTTATCCTGCTTGATATCAACATGCCGGGCATGAATGGCTTTGAAGTGATAGCGGAAGTTCAGAAGCAGCCTATGTTGCCCAAACCGCTGATAGTCATATGCACCACCTCTGCCTATGACGTGGACAGGCGCATGGCCACATCGCTTGGAGCGGCGGGTTATCTCACTAAACCCCCGAGATTTTTTCTGTTTAAGGATATTATTGCCCAGTGCAGGCGACTGCAGTTGCACGAGGAAGGCGACAGTTACGCCCTCCTCCGTACTGCTTAAGCAGGTGTATCTCCTGTATAGCTTCCTTATGTGTTTTTCTGCATCGTTCATTTAAGCTGGCGGCGCATTCGTGGATGAGGCGCTGGTGATTGATGGCCAGTTTGTCCCTGCACGCAAACTAGGCGATCTGCATCGCCATCTGTCCAGGGTATTGCAGTATCTCAAAGGCAAAACCGTTAACATGCCGCGCGCAGAACGCAAGGCACCCTAGGAAGACTTTAATGAAGGAAAGCGCCAAAAATAAGTCGAAAAAACTGGTTTTAGTATCGCAGGGCCAGGATAAACAGAAATCCGGTAGCCCACCACGAAGCAACGGAATGCGACTGGCGGACTTCATTCGTGAAAACGCCCAACAAATAGTGAGTGAATGGGAGAGCTTTGCACGCACAATGGCAGTTGCCGACCATCACATGACACCACTCGCACTGCGTGATCATATCCATGAAATACTTGCTTTCGTAGTAAGTGACATAGAGACCCCTCAAACCGGATCGGAACAAAAGCAAAAGTCGCGAGGAGAAAAGAAGAAAAACTCCCCCCCTACTGCAGCGGAAACGCATGCAGCCCTGCGTCTGGCTGCTGGCTTTGACATCGATCAGATGGTCTCGGAGTACCGCGCGCTGCGTGCCAGCGTGATTAAGTTATGGAGCAAGGCCAATACTTCCATGAATGGCGCAGATATAACCGATCTGACCCGGTTCAACGAATCCATTGATCAGGAATTGGCGGAATCAGTCAGCCATTACACACAAAAAGTCAGTTATTCCAAAGATCTGTTTATAGGCATATTAAGCCACGAACTCCGTAGTCCGCTGAATGTAATATCAATGTCCATTCGGCTCATGCTGAATATGGGAGCGCTTGCCGAACGACAAGCGATGCTGGCTACTCAGATTTCTGAAAGTACATCCCGCATTACGGAGATAATTAACAATCTCCTCGATGTGACTCGTGCACGATTTGGCTCCGGCCTTCCCATAATCCGGGCTACGATGGATATTGGTTTCATAAGCCGGCTATTGGTTAATGAAGTGCAAGCCGCACATCCCACACGCACTATTAATCTCAGCGTTTCAGGAAACCTGAAAGGCAAGTGGGATAAGGCTCGTATTGGACAGGTCTTCTCAAATCTGATTGGCAATGCGATACAATATGGCTTCAGGGACTCGCCTATTGGCGTAATGGTAAGGGGTGCCCCGCACGAAGTAATAGTGTCCGTGCATAATGAAGGGATACCGATTCCTCCCGGAAAGATTGAAGGCCTGTTTGATGCCTTAACCCGGGCAGTGACAGATAGTGGCGACCATCCGGAGGCAGTTAATCTCGGCTTGGGGCTTTATATTACCAAAGAGATCGTTATTTCCCATGGCGGGACGATTGATGTGGCATCGTCTGAAGAGGACGGCACGACTTTTACCGCACGGTTTCCACGGTCAGTATAAGGGGTTGTTCAGGGCATGGAGTATATTCATCATACCACCACCTTCAATTCCTGGCTCGGAGACCTGCTTTTATCCACTTTAAAAAGAACTCTCTTAAGTATTTCAATATCTACTGGTTTAACCAGATGATAAGCAAAGCCGGCCTCCTCGGAATGTTTGCGATGTATTTTCTCCCCCCAACCGGTATGCGCCACAAAAACGGTATCCCGAAGCATGGGCTCCTTACGCATGGCCCGGCATGTGTCATAGCCGTTCATTTCCGGCATCCCTATATCGAGCAAGACGAGCTCGGGACGAAAAGATTTTGCTAGTTCAATAGCGGTTGGGCCATCATAGGCAACCTGTACTTCATTGTACCCCAGCACTTCCAGCGTCCACACCATGACTTGGACACACGCTTTATTATCATCTACAATGAGTATTTTCATTGCAAGGTTCAATAGGGCTTAATCGCTGAATTTGTCACGGTATTTTCTCCATAGTTTAGTGGTCAATGCAGCACCGTGAAGCAATCGGCATAAGAAAACCATACATGGATAGAAGCTTTACAACCACGTGAAGCTGAGTTTAGGCGAGGCAAGGTCTGGCGTAGCCCCTCACCCCCGTTTCTCCAATGCCCGCTTCGCCATGCGCCGGTGAATAAACAGCTTCTCGCCCACAAAGCCCCGCAGGGTCCGGCTGAAGGTGTATTCCCTGCATTCGCGCACCTGGTTGGCGAATTTGAATTTATAGGCGAAATCGCCCTGCATGTGGTCGAAAAGCTCGAACCCGTTTTCAATCGCCCAGGCAATGGCGTGCACATGGGCGAGGTTGCCCGGTGAATATTTATTCCACTCCGCGTCGGTTCCCAGCACGTAGCTGTGCAGCGTTTTTTTATATTTGAACAGGATATGGCAGGCGATGATCGCATCCCCGCAGGCAAGCCATGCGAGGGCGAGCGTGTGTTGCTGCGCTGTGTGCTCGGCCATCTGCCGGTAATAAGACAGGATGGCGGGCTGGTCGAACATGCCCTGCAGCCCGTGTTCTTCGCACCACAGGGTTTTATGTGCCACCATACTCTCGATGATGTTCTGCGGAATAGGCATCGCCTCGCAGATAGTATAGGCGAGCGTTCCCTTGGCCGCGAGCTGGCGTTCCGCCTTCGCCAGATTCTTGCGAAAATTGTCGGAAAACGTGGCCTTCCACTCTGCAGGGGTGCGCCATTGCAGGCGCAGGGAAAGCGTTTTGCTTCGGTCGCGGAGCGTCGCAAGGGAAGAGAGGACGGCTTCGGTGGTGGAATCCGGGCACACGTCGCGTATATGCGCAAAGTCGTAATGCGGGCTGCTTTTGGCCATACACCAGAGAGCATGCGCCTGTGCGGGATCTTCACATAAGGTGTCGCAGTAGTAAAACGCCTCCGCGCCGATGGCCTGCAATATGCGCAGGCCCCTGCGGCGGATGACCGCAAGCGGAAGCAGGGCGACCAACCGTCCCCCGATGCGGCCCGTGACGATGTGCAGCATGCGCCCCTGCACATTGCCGACGGTGCGCCACCAAACGGCGAACCAGTCGTAATCGGTAAAAACGCTGCTTCCGGCCTGAGCGTGCAGTGCGCGCCATTCCGCAGCGAGCGCGCCGACCTCAGTATCGGAGGTTATGATTTTACAGTCCAGCACATGCCTGCAGCTGCCATTCATGGAATCCGCAGCCTACCCGCGGGTCATTTTTTTACAAGGATTTGTTCAGCACCCATTTTAGGGATGTCTTTCGCAATGTGTTTGATCAGCATCGCCTGTAACTGATGCGGATTAAACGGCTTGGGAATGTAATCATCCATTCCCGAAGCCATGCACTTCTCGCGATCTCCTTTTTGAGCGTGGGCGGTCATCGCTATGATAGGCACACGCCAGGAACCCCTGATGTGCTCAGCATTACGAATATGGCGGGCGGTCGCATGGCCGTCCATGATGGGCATTTCCACGTCCAGCAATATAAGCGAGTATTTGCCGGGAGAAAATGTGTCAACGGCTTCCTGTCCATTACGCGCCGTCTCATAACGGTATCCGAAATTCTTAAGGATGGTAGTCGCCACCAGAACATTGGGCTCATAATCTTCTACCAGAAGAATGGGCAATTGCGCCGCATTTTCATGCTTATCAAGGTAGACGATATTTTCCTGGTAGGCCGGTTTGCTGCTCTCGCTGGCCCCGACAGGAAGGCTTAAATGCAGGACGAACGTGGAGCCCACGCCTTCCTTGCTGGTCACCGTGATATATCCGCCCATTTGTTCCGCGAGGGATTTAGAGATGGCAAGTCCCAGGCCCGTGCCGCCATACCTGCGGGTAATAGAGGAGTCCGCCTGTATGAATTTTCCGAATATTTCGGTAATCTTATCTTCGGGGATACCGATGCCGGTATCCGTTACGGAAACAGTCAGGTCCTTCTTCCCGTTTCCTTTCCCGCCGTTTGCAAGGAAAACAGTTACGGTACCCCGATCGGTGAATTTAACGGCGTTACCCACCAGGTTAAGCACTATCTGGCGGATGCGCCCGGAATCCCCAATGAATGTCTTATAGAGGCCGGCTTCATAATGCACATTAAGACCAATGCCTTTTTCCTCCGCGCGCACGGACATGACGCTGATAACCCGTTCAAGCAGAGAGGTCATGTTGAAAGGAGCCTGCTCCAGCTCAATAACCTCGGATTCTATTTTATCAATGTCCAGCAAGTCATTAATCAGCACCATTAGTCCGTCAGCACTCGTCTGCAGAACGGTGACATATTCTTTTTGTTTGGTATCCAGCCTCGTGCCCAGCAGAATATTGGAGAGCCCAATGATGGCATTCATAGGCGTTCTGATTTCATGACTCATATTGGCAAGAAAGTCAGATTTTGCTTTATTGGCTTTTTCCGCAATAAGAGCAGCAATCTCGGCTGACTGGCGGCCTCTGTCGGCAACATCCTGCCTTGCTTCATATTTAGATTTCAAGTCCTCCGCGATTTCCACGTTGGATTGGGCCAGCTTCTCAGCAAATATTACATTTGCCTCGGCCAATTCCTTGGCTATCGTCACATTGGACTGAGCCAGATCGTGCGCGACATGTTCCAGGCCAAGGGCGCGCGCAAGAGCAGCCGTATTGGCTCCACGCTGCACATAAAAGACTGCCACAGTTAATCCGCACGACACTATAACCAGCCCGTACATCATCCCGCCTCCATGCGGATTGAGCAGCACCCGCGCAAGGGTAAGCAGGAGAATGATAAGCAGCCCATAATCTAAAAGAACTTTTTTACATGATACCATCGGGTTTTAACCTAGTCTGCCTGTAAGGCGGCTGTCGGGAAGATGCATTCAGCATGAGCAAAGCAAGGAAAGGGCGATCATGCATTATGGCGACAAGGGCATAAGGAACCCATGTAGCAGTGACCCCCTACATGTGTCATTTTGGGACGAACCCCGCAAAGGCGGGTTCGCGGATGACTCTATGTATCACCAATTAAATCAATTGATTACAGAACAAAAGCAGGAGCGCCGTTCTGGTGGCTGCTCTTATGGACAGCCGCCGGTTCAGCGCGGGGCCGCCCGCCATTTCAGAAACTGCTCCGCCGTCATGGGATGGGCGATAAGAAAGCCCTGCAGCGTATCACAGCGTTGCGCTTCCAGGCTTTGCACCTGCCATGGCATTTCCACACCGACCGCCCCGGCTTTCATGCCGAGCTGGTGCGCCAGCTCAATGGCCGTACGGATGATGGCGTCCCCCTGGCTTCTGTCGCTCATCTGCCGGATGAGCGCAAGATCGATCTTAAGCAGCAAAAAGGGGAACGTATGCAGCGATTGCAGCGATACCGGGCAACATCCGAAATGGTCCACGTGAAGCAGGATTCCCATTTCCCGCAACCGGGTAAACGCAATAAAACGGGACTCGGTCATGGATGTCAGCGCATTGCTGTCGATTTCCGCCACCAGCTGGTGGGTTCCCAGCGCTCCTTCCGCGGCAAGAGAGGAGGCTCCGCCGACGAAACCGGGCGCGTCGAGCTGCGACGCACAGACATTGAAGGCAATCTGCAGGGGCGGAATCGCACGCTTGTTCCACAGGGTTACGTCGCGCCGCAGCGCGAAAAATGTCCATTCTCCTATGGCGGGCATCAGGCGGCATTCTTCCGCCACCCCCAAAAATTCACCCGGACACAGCAGGCCGCGCCCCGGGTGCGCCCATCGCAACAACGCTTCCACGCCGAGAACCTGGCCACCGCCGGGAGGCATATAGGGCTGGTAGTGCAGCCGCAGCTGCCCATCCGTGAGCGCCCGGCGCAATTCTTCCTCCATCTGGAGGCGGACGCCAGCCTTATGGTGAATATCCGGAGCGTAGAAACGATAGACGTTGCCCCCCTCCTTCTTCGCCTGATACATGGCGGCGTCCGCATTTTGCAGTATGGCATCCGCCTGCCCGCAGTCATCGGAAAACGCAATCCCAACGCTGACACCCACCTGCAGCTTTTTGCCGTGATACTGCATGGGAAGAATAAGGGCGGCGATGATTTTTCGCACGATCACCGCTGCGTCGCGCGGCGAAGCAATGCCTTCCAGCAACACGGCGAACTCGTCGCCGCCAAAGCGCGCGGCGGTGTCGTAGGTGCGGAGAATCTCCCGGATACGACGCGCCACGCTCCCCAGCACGTAATCTCCCGCTTCGTGGCCGTGCGTATCGTTGACGGACTTGAAGCGATCCAGATCGAGGAACAATACCGCCACCCCCGATTCCGCGCGCCCCGCCCGCGCCAATGCCAGCTTCAGGCGGGAATCAAACAGGCTGCGGTTGGCAAGGCCCGTGAGCGCATCGTAATTGGCGCGCTGGAAGAGACCCATCTCGATGCGCTTGCGTTCCACGGCGTAGTCGATGGAGCGCAACAGCATGGTGGGCTCCATCTCGTTCTTCAGCAGGTAATCCTGCGCACCGCGCCCCACGGCCCGCCTGGCCAGCGACGTATCGTTGACGCCGGTGAGGATCAGCACCGGCAACTCGGGCGCCTTCTCCTGAATGTCGATAAGCACGCTGAAGCCGGTGGCATCGGGCAAAGTGAAGTCGAGCAGGCAAACGTCGAATGCCTCTCTTTCCAACGCACGGGCTGCCTCTGAGCCGGTATTCACATGGCACAGCGTATAGCGGGAGGCGGTATGCTTGTCGAACATGTCGCCGATAAGGAAGGCGTCACTGGGATTATCCTCCACCAGCAGGACATGGACGACGGGCAACGGCTGGTGGGCCAGGGAAGATTTAGCCATACACAATCCTTTTTTGCACGGCGTCCGTTGCCGCAGGGAGCGTGAAATAGAAGGTGGCGCCTTTGCCTGCTTCCGATTCCACCCAGATTGCTCCGCCGTGGCGCCGGACGATGCGCTCGCAGACGGCGAGGCCCAGCCCGATGCCCGGATATTCCTCCTGCAGGTGCAGGCGGCGAAAAATGGCAAAAATCTTTTTATGCTGCGCGGGCGGGATGCCGATCCCATTGTCACGCACGCTGATGCGCCAGCGCCCATCATCGGGCAACGCGCTGACATGGACACACGGGGTGCTCGTACAGTACTTGAGTGCGTTGGCAATCAGGTTCTGCAGCAGCTGGGAAAGCAACAATCCGTCGCCATGGACGCACGGCAAGGTGTCGTGTGTGATGCGCGCGCCTGTCTCCTCAATCGGCACGCAGAGATCGCCCCGTACATTGTCAAGCACGGCCTGCATGTCCACCGTATCCAGGTTCGGCTCCGCAAACCCGAGCCTGGCGTACGTGAACAACGCGTCGATCAGCGCGCTCATGCGCTTCGCTCCGTCGAGCGCAAACCCCAGCGAACGGTGTGACTTCTCATCCAGCATCCCGGCGACTTTGCTCTCGATAAGTGCAAGATGCTGCGTGATGGCGCGCAAGGGCGATTTCAAATCATGCGCCACAATATTGGCAAACAACTCCAGATCATGATTGCTGCGCTCCAGATCGGCGCGATACTGCTCCATTTTTTTGAGCAGCTCGGTGCGTCGCGCCGTATGCTGGATCGTACGCGTGAGCGCCGAGGACGTCACGGCCTTCTTACTGATATAATCCTGTGCGCCCAGTTTCATGGCCATTACGGCGATGCACTCATTGCCCTCACCCGTCATCATGACGACGGGAACGATCTTTTCCAGGTCACCCAGGCGCCGCAGGACATCGAGCCCGTTCATGTCCGGCAGGTTGTAATCCAGTACAATACAATCGACGGCATGATCCCGGTATAAATTCAGCCCCTCCCCGCCGCCATAGGCATGCAGGAAATGATACTGCCCGCTTTCGCCACCCAGCAGTTCGACGTACATGCAATGGTCGGCCCGCGTGTCGTCGATGATGAGTATATTCAGGGGCGTCATATTTCACTCGCCCCGCGGCGGGTTCGGCGGAAGCTTCACCACGCTCAGCCAGAAATTCTCCACCGTCTCCACCACCTTCAGAAACTGCGCGAGATCCACGGGCTTCACGATATAGGCGTTGGCATGCAGCTTGTAGCTCACGACGATGTCCCGCTCGGCGGCGGAACTGGTCAGGATGACCACGGGAATGTCCTGAAGCGCCGCATCCTGCTTGATGACGGCAAGCACCTCCTGCCCGCTTTTGCGGGGGATATTGAGATCGAGCAGTATGACGTCCGGCCGCACGACGTCCCTAAAGCCGGCGCGCCTGTACAGAAAATCCAACGCCTCGTCGCCGTTGCGCGCCACATGCGTGCGGTTGACTATTTTGGCGTCATGAAAGGCTTCCTGCGTCAGTTCGATATCCCCGGCATTGTCCTCCACCAGGAGAATCTCGATGGGCTGCGGGTGCTGATACGGCGTATGCATACTCCCCCCTGTTGTTTTCTACTGAATTACGGTGGCCACTTTCTGCCAGAAATGCTCGATCTGCTGCATGGCGCTCATGAACCCGTCGAGCGTGGAAGGCTTGACGACATAGGCGTTCGCACTTGCATGGTACGCCTGGTGTAAATCGCCTGCGGCGGTTGAACTGCTGAAAATGATGACCGGGATAATCCTGAGCACGTCGTCCGCCTTGATTTCCCGCAGCACGTCGAGTCCGCCTTTCCGGGGCATATTGAGATCAAGCATGATGACATGCGGCGATGGTGCATTTTCAAATGCGCCGCACCGGCGCAGGAACGCCATCGCCTCTTCCCCGTCACACGCCGTATAAAACTGCACGCCGCCGCTTTGCTCCAATGCCTCGCGCGCCAGATCGCGGTCGCCCGGATTGTCATCGACAAAGAGCATGCGCATCAGGGGGTTCATCATGCAGCCACCTCCATGTCCGCTATTTTCCGGCAAGGCAAGGTGAAGAAAAACGTGCTGCCTTCACCCGGTACGGATTCCACCCAGATTTTTCCGCTGTACTTCTGCGTGACTTTCTTGCACACGGCCAGCCCGATCCCCGTACCGGGATACTGATCGCGGTTATGCAGACGCTGGAAGATGGCAAACAGCTTCCCCTGATGCTCGGGCGCGATGCCGATACCGTTATCGCGCACGCAGAAGCGCCAGCAGTCACTCTCTCTTGTCACCCCGATATGTATACGTGGCTTTTCTGCGCAGAATTTGAGCGCATTAGCGATCAGGTTCTGCAGCAACTGGCGCAGATGGGTGGGCTGAATATGCACCACGGGCAACAGGTCTTGCGAGATGTGCGCGCCCGTTTCCTGTATGCGCACGCTTAGGTCCTGGAGCACATCGTCCAGCACCCGCTGGCCATCCACATCGGCAAGAAGCTCCGCATCGTTGTCCAGCCGCGCATAGTTTAATATGTCACCTATCAGCTGGCGCGCATGCGCGGCACCGTCGGTCACGTATTTCATGTAATGCCTGGCCTTGTCGTCGAGTGCGCCCGCCAGATGGCTCTCCAGGCGCTGGCTGAAATTGGAGATCATGCGCAACGGCTCCTGCAGATCGTGCGAGCAGATATAGGCGAATCGCTCCAGTTCCGTGTTGGATTCGGTGAGTTTCTGGACCAGCATTTCCATCTCGTTCTCCGCTTTTTTGCGCACCGTGATGTCACGCAGAGTCCCTGAGAAATGCTTGCCATCCTCAAGCTCGAAGGCGCTCACCGAAAGATCAATCGGGAAGATGCTCCCGTCTTTGCGCCTGCCGCGCACTTCGCGGCCCGCCGTGCCGATTATCCTGGCTTCCCCCGTGCCATGATAATGCGCAAGATACCCGTCATGCTCGGTGTGATAAGGCTCCGGCATCAGCATCTTGATGTTTTTGCCAATCACCTCCCCTGCCTCATATCCGAAAATGCATTCGCAGGCAGGGTTAAAACTTTCCACGTTGCCGCGTGCATCGATGGAGATCAACCCGTCGAGCGCATGGTCCACGACCGCACGCAGATGCGTCTGGAAGAGGATTTCGCGCTTGCGATGGCTTTCCGTGAGCAATTCACGTTCACCCAGTTCCCTGTATAGTTTTTCATTGGTTGCGGCCACCTTCTGCGACTGGCTGTATATTTCATATTCCTGCCCGGAGGGCTTATCCCCACTCTGGTGCTTGAGCTTCACGAACTCAGTGACGTCCTCCACGCGGTGGATGATGTAGGCGACATCGCCCTTCTCGTCCAAAACGGGAGAATTGGTGGGGCTCCAGTAACGCTCGACATAGTGGCCGTCGGGTCCCTTGATATCGTATTTCTGCAGCGGCAGCACATCGGTCAGGCGATCCTTCAGCACCCTGTTGAAGGAAGCCCTCACGTTGTGCTCGCCTTTCGTGACGGCATCGTCGGGATTATCGGGAAAAATATCGAATACGTCGCGGCCAATGACGTCCTCGCGCCGGGTCATGGTGGCACGGAGGTATTCGTTGCTTGCCGCAACGATAATAAACGCAGAATCGAGCACCAGATAGAGACCGGGCACGGACTCAAACAGCACCCGAAAATCCAGGGAAGGATGTGCGGGCAATTTTGCCTTCATTGCAATACTCCGCTCTGAATGGATCGTTGTTCGCCGCAAGGCAACGATAGACAACTATAAATTGTTGTCAATCAATATATTCTACCTATAAGTGTATATCACATGCTCCGATATGACACATCAACCAACTGATCCCGTGCGGTTTTATTATAATATTATCCCTAGAATTTTA